>OMDA01000621.1_pt1 | contig 17526 bp, 7 predicted proteins | sample 1645141 | NCBI WGS metagenome assembly OMDA01 (sample SAMEA103958151, study PRJEB25191) | human gut metagenome | reverse complement strand
GGAGTGCTTTTACAAAAACATTTCGTAATTTTGCACTTGCTTGTTGAATTCGCGAGGTTTTCAAACCATCTTGAATTGTTAAAAAAAATAAGTCATAGTTTTCTCCCCCACAACTCATAGTTTCTTTCATCATAACTCATAGGTTTCTTCCCAGCATCTCATAGGTTTCGGCATCATATCCCATTGTTTTCAAGCAAAAAAGGACTAAAAAAAACAAACGGACAAATTGAATTTGTCCGGACAAATTGTCCGTACCCTTATAAATCACTCATTTTTAATAACTTACAAGCCGCCGGACAAAAGAGCCGGACAAATTCAATTTGTCCGTGTTTTTTTAACAGTAAAATAATCTACCAATTTGTTTTTAGAATCTTGTCAAATACCTTATGCATATATAGGAAATAGCGAAAGAAAATAGCGTTTATTTCGCTACGAAACCAATTTTTTGCTGTTCGTAGCGGAATAAACGCTATTTTAACTCAGTTTTAACATTTCAGCAGTATACTTCTTGAAAAGCTTACAAACGTAAGATTGAAGCAACATACCAAAAAGATATTTTACAAATGTTTTTTATTCCAGCGTCAGCCATCCATCTTCCGTCCAGTTGATTTTCTTCTGAACCAGGATGCTGGCACCATTCTTGGCTACACTGTAACCATGACAGAAGAAGTAATCACCATCAGGGAAGGAGTAGGCAGAGCAATGACCCATCGCCTCATATTCTTTCTTATCGCCTTCCAGAATCAGCGTACCTCCGCCATTGCGCATGTCCCTACCCTCCTTATCCAGATAAGGACCGGCAACCTTCTTGCTTCTGCCCACGGCAACACGATAGTTGCTCTTGATGCCACGGCAGCAGTAATCCCAGCTCACGAAGAGATAGTAATAATCACCATGCTTCATGATGAAAGGAGCCTCGATGGCATTGGTGCCGGCAAACTTGGAGGTAGGATTCGGCTCTGCCGAAGTATCGCCTACGGCATGACGACGGGCGATGGTCTGAGGCTTGGCGCCCTTCTTGACATGCATCGACTTCTTATCCAACTTGATCATCTGGATGCCATCCCAGAAAGAGCCCCAGGTAAGCCAAGGGGTTCCCTTCTCATCAACAATGAAATTCGGATCGATGGCATTCCAGTTGTCTCTATCACCCTTAGAGGCGACGAGGCAGCCCTCATCCTTCCATCCATCCTTATCAAATAAGGAAGTATTGCTCAGCAAGCCGATGGCAGATGTGTTCTTGCCAAAGGTAGAACAGGAATAAGCCAGATACCACTTGTTCTTGAAGCGGATAACATCCGGAGCCCAGATATGGGTTTCAAACCCCGGCACACTATCATGCGTCCATGCCGGAATCTCACTGTTCTTGAGCACGCCCTGAGGAACGATGGTCCAATGCTTGCGGTCGGTAGAGGTCATCTGCGTGATGCCATGACCAGTGCAGTAGAGATAGTACCTGCCATTCTCATACGCCATTACGGGGTCATGGACAAAAGGAGTATCTACCACAATCGGTTTCTGCGGAGCATTCTGTGCCATCATCTGGCAACCACCTTTTACAACAGGAGCAGCAATGATCATTGCTGCTCCCAATAGTATTTTAGAAATCTTCATATAATTACACCTTATTAAATATATAAGAGAATTACTTGTTCACAAATTTCTTTCCGTTCACAATCACTACACCCTTGTAGCTCTTGTCTACCTGCTGACCGGAGAGATTGAACCACTTGCCATCATTCTTCTTCTGAATGATGATAGGGTTCGAGATGCCTGTAGAAAGGCTTGAGCCGTCGATGTAAGACTTCTCGTTCACGAAGAAGAGAGTTACGTCTCCCTTAATTGTGTCAGAAGTCATACTAAAGGCATAATTATAAGTTTTCTTATCCTTTGTTATCGTAGCATTCACCTTGATGGTACCGCTTGCAACATACTCAACAACCATATCGACCAAAGAACCATTCATATCTTGCTTGAAATTAGTCCAATCGAAATTATTGTCCAAGGTAAACTGCACATTGGCTGTATTTTCATTGGTGTTACCACCCAATTTTGTAAACCATGCATAATTGTCGTTACGAAGCACGAAATACTCTGCATAATTAGAAGCTCCACGAGATGCCGATGCAGCAACCAATGCCCAATTGTCCCAATTATTAACCTCATCACTATAATTATAGAACTTGAACTCAGCCTTCTTGCCTGACTTCAAGACATAATCAGAAGAGAAGTTTGTCCAGAATCCTGCAGTCTTGTTTTTCTGCTGAGAAACAGGATAGTAAACCGGAGTAGTTTCCTCTGCCTCAGCATCGATGTTCAGGGTATAATCCTTAGTATATTCATAACCGTCCTTGCTGATAGTCATGGTCATGGTTACCTTACCCTTGCCCTTCACTACGCCCTCATCGGTCAGAATAGAAGGATTGCTTGACTTCCATGAAACGGTAGCACCAAGATGGCCCTCTGTAGGGAGAATTGGCTTTGAATTCAAAGTTGCACCATCTGCGAAAGGAACGCTGGTCTTATCCAATGTATATTTGATAGCCGCCTTGGCATCAGCCTTGCTTCCCCAGATACTCAAACCGCGAGTCTGCAAGCTGGCACCACCTGATGTAGCCAAACCGTCAGAAGAACTGAGGGCTGTAAAGCAGAGTGCCTTGATATTGGTATAATCGATGGTCTGCTCGGTAAGCACACCCTTGAACATCACCTCTGCATTGGCTGTAGCAACACCCTTCAAGGTAAGATTGATGTAGCTTGTACCGCTCACCAGTTCCCATTTTCCGGTATACTCGCCCGAGATAGAACCATCTGCATTGAGATGAATGGTAACAGGCTTCTCATAATCCATTGCTGCCGTATTCTGACGGTAAGGATGAGCTATTATCTGATAATCACCCTCTACCTTTGTTGCATCATAGAGCTGCTTGGTAGCAATATCATTATCAGTATAAGTCTCGCCGCTAAACTCGTAAGGAGCAGCAACCAGCCAACCGTCCTGGTTTACGAAGAGCTGATGTACACGAACCTCATGCTCCTCACCTCTGTTCATGAAGCGGGTATGGTAAACGATGAGTGCTCGTCCCTTATGGTCCACAATGGCTGAGTTATGTCCCTGAGCCAATTCAGCATTAGGCATGGTTTCCCACTGGTAGTTGCCGAAGAGTTTCACACCCTCATCGCGATTGGCGTCAACTCCAAAGTTGACTCTTGGCTTGTCATATACGGCATCAAGGCCCGTTGAAGTAAGACAGTCCTTATAAGGTCCGTCAGGTTTCTCTGAACGGAAAACACGAATCTGATAGCCACCGGCAGCCGTCAAACCACCATAACTCATAAAGAGATAATAATACTTGCCCACCTTCTGGATATAGCTTGCCTCGCCGGAAACATAATATCCACCGGCAATCTTCTTACCGAAGTAAGGGTCGCTGGTACAGTTGGCACTGGCAGCACCCGGAGTAGTGGTCTTACCGCTTATCTGATAAGGGAAAGTATAAGTATAGTCACGAAGACCATTGGTCTTATCGAGTCTGATTATGAAGATACCACCCGACCATGAGCCATAACTCATCCAGAGATTATCATCATCATCATAGAATACGCATGGGTCGATACAGTTTGGCCAATAGGTTCCCCAACTATTACCTATCTTATAACGGGTAGGCAGAGCAGTTTCACCCGTAGCAATAGTCAGGTCGGTATGCTTCCAGTCATCAGCTGCCGCATAGACATTATGAGCGAATGCGCCTTGGAAGCCAGAGAATACCACAGGTCCCTGATAAACCCAAGGACCTTCCAGGTCATCGGACGTGAAGCAGACAATGGAAGAACACCAGTGGTCACCATTCAGACTCATGTACATGCACCATTTCTTCATTATTTTGTTGTAGATGACATCTGGAGCCCACTGCATACCTTTTACTGTATTGCCCTCATACTGCCATCCATGAGCATCGAAGTTGCCGAAAGCAACCTCCTCGCCCTTGCTGTTCTTCACCTTCTTGATGACGTGAGTGGTGTAAGCATCTTTAAAATTAATCAGATTGCCATTCACATCAGCAAAAAGACTGTTGCTGGTTCCGGTATTCTCCTCACCCGCTTTGAAGGTGTTCCATATCTGATAGTTGCCCGAAGCATAAGTCTTGGCTCTGCCCAGATGCGAACCGTAGATATAATATTTAGGGTTGGTGGTAGAGCCCGTAACATCCATCACGATAGAAGGGTCATGCACAGCGATGCGCCCTATCGTTTGGGTAGCGTATGCATTAGCCAGATCATTATCGTCGACAGGCGTCTGAGCCATAGCTCCGTTCATTGCCATCAGACTCATGATAGAAAATAATAACTTCTTCATACGATTTCAAGTTTAAGATATGATTTTTTTAAACCAAGGAAGGTCTATGGTGTTTTCGCCATAGACCTCACCTAAAATATAATAATGTATATTGACAAAGATTACTTACCGGTTGTTTCACCCTCAGTAGTCTCGCCACCTTCTGTGTTATCTCCACCCTCAGTGGTGTCGTCCTTCTTTGGAGCATCTGAGAGTTCCCAACCTGCATTCTGTCCTAAGTTAGGATTCTTCTTGTAAGTGTCATCAGGCACTGGGAAGTAATAATTCTTAGGACAAGAGAACGCACGAGTAGGATGGGTATTATCGTTGCGATAAGTATATACCTGGCTCTCATTAGGAGTTACAACAACGCTATAGATGTTGTAAACCTGCTTGTAGCGTGGCTCACTCTTCTCTGTAGCAGCACTCTTGCCATCAAACAATTTCCAGCGGCGCTCATCGAAGAAACGATGATCCTCGAAAGCCAACTCGATGCGGCGCTCGTTGCGGATACGCTCACGAAGCTGCTCCTTGGTCATACCCTTGTAAGCAGGCATACCCACACGGGCACGAACCTCGTTTACATAGCCGTAGGCAGCATCAGGACCCTTTGCCTCGTTCAATGCCTCTGCTGCATTAAGCAGAATCTCCGCATAGCGGAAGATAGGGCAAGCGGTAACGAATGTGGTAGGGTTCTTGAAGCTCATATTGTGAACGAACTTCTTAGAGTAGTAACCGGTAGTGGTACCACCATGAAGAGCCTGGTAGTCTTTGCCACCTACAGATACATCCACGGCACGCTCCTCGTCCTGACTCTTGTCACCCCAGATACTTCCCTGGTGGAAGATGGTCTGCTCCAGACGTGGGTCACGGTTCTTGTATGGATCCTGGTTGTTGTAAGAAGGATCCTGGTCGATAGGAAGACCATTGATGGTCTCGTAAGAATCAACCAGATTCTGTGTAGGGTTTACACGACCGGTAGAGTTCACATTACCGGAGAAACCACAAGGAGTGTTGAACATCTCAATTTCTCGTGTATTCCACTCACTGCGGCTGAGGATATACTCAGGATTCAGGTGAGGGGTACTGGTGAAGCACTCATAATAGTTCTTGTTAGGGTTGTTATCGCTTGTAGTATACAGACGATAAGGGTTGGCAGAACTCTTGTTGGCAGAACTCTTGTTGGCATTGATGAAAGCGAGAGCTGCATCAGCAGCCTCCTGCCACCAGGATGCCTCATTGGTTGGATTATTGAGTGCTGAAGCACGATAGAGCAATGCTCTTGACTTCAATGCATAGACAGCAGCACCATTGATACGTCCCCAGTTCTCATTTTCATTGCTGTAACGGAATGGGAGCGCACCACTCTTGATGATGGCATCGCATTCATCAGCTACCCATTTCAATGCTTCAGGAGCAGGAGTACGGGTGATAGAAGCAGCCTCAGCATTATCCAACACATGATCCTCGATAGGCACTGCACCGAAATAGCCAATCATATCGAAATGAAGGATGGCACGGATGAAACGCGCCTCTGCCTTGTAACGGTCGCAGAGTTTGTTGTCGTCACCGCTCTTCTCTGCATTTCCGATGACACTCTCACGTGCCTTTGAAATAAAGTCGTTGCAGACACGGATGCCCTTCAGATCGTTGCTCCAATAACTATTGGCAAACCAGTGGTTCTTTGCATCGTATGAATCGTTCAACACACTGTGATAGTAATGCACATTCCAGTAAGAAAGGGCATTATCGGTCATACAGTCACGAGAAGCAGCACGGAACTGACCATCGGAATATCCCGCAAAGGCATCAGGCAAATAGGTATAGGCATTTGCCAAGACACCACGGGTACGGTCGTAGTTGCTGTAGATGTTCTCGTCGGTATAAGTCAAGTCGACTTCCTTATCGAGGATGTCGCTGCAGGAGGTCATACCTCCTACAGCCAGCATCGCCAATGATATATTAACTAATATCTTTTTCATATTCGTTTTTGATAAAATTGATTAGAAACCAATGTTAATACCAAATGTAAATGACTTTGTCTTTGGATACCACCAGCAGTAGCTCAATGGCTTCTCTGGGTCTACATCATCTGGCAGACTGCTAAAGGTAGCAATATTGTAAGCGCTGAAGTAAACGCGACACTTAGTCATCCACAACTTAGAAATCAACTTAGCAGGCAAAGAGTATCCTACCTCAATATTACGGATAGACCAGAAGTTACCATTGCGTACCCAGATGTTGTTCTGGTAAGAACCTGTAGCACGGTCTGAATCAACTGCATCGAATCCATTATAAACAGGACGTGGATAAGTAGCATTCACGTTGCGAGGATCAGAAGGGTCATCAGTATAGTAACCCCAAGCCTTTGTTACCTCATGAGTACCCATGTTACTCCATCCACTGTAGCTGATAGCTGGTGAAAGGAATACAGAACGACGGAGATAAGCATTCACAATCATGCGGGCATCGAAGCCCTTGTACTCGAAACCGAAGTTGAAGGTAGGAATCATCTCAGGAATGATGGTGTATGAATCTGGTACCATATCCTTTGAGTCGATCACGCGGTCACCATTGATATCCTTGAACACCGCTGTACCCAACTGCTGTGCTCCATTAGAGAAGCTGTTGTATGGATACTTCTCCGGATGAGCCTTAGCATCCTCTGCTGATGTAGCAATCAGGTTAGGATCAGAAGCCCACTGGTCGAACTTATAGATGTTCCATCCACCCACACGGTTGGTACCTGTCTGAGCCTGCTCATAGAGTTCGGCTACCGAAGTATTGTCATAGATTCTATGACCTGCCTTGCGCTGCCACTCTACATCTGGTGCAGTTTCATCGATATCGGTAATCTTGTTGGTATTGAAGGTAAGCTGCCCCTCGATGAAGTACTTGAAGTCCTTGCCGATATTGCCACGATGTCCGAGAACGAGTTCGTAACCGCGGCTTTCAACCTTACCGTATGAATCCTGTGCTACAGGCACACCAAGTATGGTTTCTGGCACGGTTGAACGGGATACCAGGATGTTAGAACGCCACTCCTTGAAGATATCGAAGCTACCATAGAGTTTGCTGTTCCAGAGGTTCCAGTCAATACCGAGGTTTACCATCTTGGAGATTTCCCACTTACTGTTGGCATTACCGGTCTTGCTCTCAGCATAGCCATTCACAAAAGTTCCGTTATAACCGAAACCGTAACCGGTAGCTGTACCATAGATACTCTGATATGGGTAACGGCCTGCACCAGTAGATGACTGACCTGCCTCACCATAAGAAGCACGGAGCTTGAGAAGATTGACAAAGCCAAGTTTCTTCATCCAGGATTCCTCAGAGAGTACCCATCCTGCTGATGCACCCCAGAAGGTACCCCAACGGTCGTCTGGTGAGAAGTTGTCACATCCCATACGAGAGAGGTTGACTGAGGCGATATACTTGTTGGCATAGTCGTATGTTCCCTGGAAGTTGTATGCCAGATATCGGTTTGAAGATGCACTCTGCTGGGTAGAGTAATCTGAACCTGCTTCCTCATTACGGTAGTAACGGGCAAAGGCACGGGCATCTACATTGTGCTTACCGAAACTGTTCTTATAACTTACACCACCAAACAAATTCAGGTTGTAGTAGTAACCACGCTGATTAGCTGAAGGGTTGCTCAAAGCTGCCTTGGTTGTATATTTGGTATACTTGAACTGGCTGACATCTGTAATACCAGGAGTATCGTAGTCGTAGTTCCATGAATCCATCTGAGCAGTCTGTGTTGACTCGAAAGTCTCGTATGCATCGAAGCTGACAGTACCGAACAAGCCTAAGCCCTTCAATACAGGACTCAAATCGTACTTGGCATTCAAGGTAGAATACAAGTTACGGCGGCGGTTCTTCTCCAAACCGGAACCACCCAGATAACGTACCGGATTGTTGGCTGTAGATGAAGAATAGATACTTCCGTCAGGGTTATGGGTAGGAGCCATAGGGCTTGCCTCGATTACACCGAAGGTAACGAGGTTGAACACGCCCTCAGTAGGCTGAGAGATGTTATCTATACGTCCACCCAAGTCGAGAGATACATTCAGATACTTGGATACATCGATATCAATGTTAGAACGGAGATTCCAGCGGTTCAGTACGTGCTGAGTACTGTAACCATCATTCATTTCAGTACCCTCGGTATTCCACATACCCTCCTGGCGCAGATAAGAGAAGCTTACATAGTAGCGGGCACGCTGGTTACCGCCACTAATCTGCAGGTTGGTGCGGTACTGTGGTGCTGCGTCACGATACAACTGGTCTGCCCAAGATGTATTGAAGTACTGGTACTTGCGGATATCATCGTCAGCAAACTTTCCACCATCGCATACATACTTGTAGTTGTCGAGCTGCTCCTGGGTGTACATCGGATCCATACCGCTCAGATAGCGTACCTGGTTACGGGTCATCGCCATGTTGTAAGAGTTCTGAACCTCCATCTTGTTGGCGAGGGTCTGGAAACCGACTTCCTGAGTGAAATCAATCTTAGTCTTACCGGCATTACCGCGCTTGGTAGTAACCATAATCACACCATTGGCACCACGCATACCATAGATAGAAGAAGCGGCAGCATCCTTCAGTACGGTGATGCTCTCGATAGGATAAGCATCGAGGAAGGAGAGGTCACGCTCTACGTTGTCCACGATAATCAGTGGAGAACGGGCACTCTGGTTGGTGGTACGGATACCACGGATAAAGAGGAAGCTCTCCGACCATCCTGGCTCAGAAGACCACTCGTAGGTCTGCACACCATTCAGTGTAGAGGTAAAGGCATTCTGAAGAATGGTAACAGGATGCTTCTGCAATTCCTCGCCTGAAACAACCGAACGGGAATCTGTCAAGATTTTCTTTTTCTGCTCGCCGAAAGGAACAGGAGCGAGATGCTCATACTCGTCTGCATCATCTTCCATCTTGATGACGTATGTGCCGTCAAAAGTGGTCACCTTCTCCTGCGCATTCTTGTAACCTACGCTACTTACGCAGATTTCATCGCTAGGAGTTACCTTCTTCAATGTAAAGTAACCATCCTTATCGGTCAGGGCAATGCGGCTTTCCTCTGCCACGTTGACAACAGCTCCAGGGATTGGTTCACCCTGGCTGTTGACGATTCGGCCTTTGAGCACCTGCTCCTGTGCCAAGACTGAGCTTGAAGCACAGAGAAGTGCACTCAGCATCAAGACTTTGCTTGATGAAGATACCTTATTATATATATTCTGAATATTATTCATACGATTCTATCATTAAAAGAGTTATTCTTTCCAACCATCGTTCTGGAAGTTCTGACCAATCTTCCAAACCTCAGCCTCTGGGATTGGATAGAGGTAGAACTTGTCTTGCCACTTGCGCTGCTGGGCTACCTTACGGGTAATAGTACCATCTGCTGCCACATCTACACCGTAGATATCACGGCCGAGTGCATCGCCTGCTACGTTCCAGCGACGTACATCCCACCAGCGGTGCTCCTCGAAAGCAAGTTCGATGGTGCGCTCCTTGTGGATGAAATTGCGCATAGCAGTCTGGGAATTCAGGTCTGTACGGTCGGCTACTTTACCGATGATACCGCCACGATGACGAATCTGGTCGAGCAGGTTGCAAACCTGTGTCTTGTTGCCTGCATAGTCAGCCTCGTTCAATGCCTCAGCATAGTTCAGAAGCAGTTCGCTATAGGTAAAGATCTTCCAGAGGCGCTTGGCTGTACCGCTGTGGTTGCTGCTCAGGATGGTCTCAGGAATATACTTGCGTACATAGTAACCTGTTGGAGTAGCATTCTGGTTACCGATAGGATTATCGCGATGACCATAAACCACATCAATGACATTGGTCTTGGTGCTGGTAGCCTGACCCCACTCACAACCATTGTAAAGAATGGTAGCTGCGAGGCGTGGATCACGGTTCTTCCACATCTTCTGCTCTGTATAACCGCTCTCTTCGTTGATGACAGGCTTGCCGTTTACATAAACCGGAGCACCTGTTGCATCATACTGTTTGAAAGGAGCTGAACCATCTTCCATATCATACATATCTACGAGGTTCTGGCTTGGGCAAAGACCACCCTGTCCACCTTCACCTACTGGAGTATCGGTAGAAATACCGCTCCAACCGATGGCTACATCGTTGCGGAAGAAGATAACCTCAGGGTTCTTGTCGGTATAAGTGTTGAGCAACCAGGCATTGTTGTAGGCTGCTACACCACCGTTGGTACGGTCTTCCAATCTATAATTCTCACCATAGTCTGCGATGAAGCTCGCAGCTGCGTCAGCAGCCTGCTGCCATGTAACACCGCTCTGTGCTGAGTAGCGTGGACTTGCCATGTAGAGCATCATGCGAACATAGAGGGCACGTGCTGTAGGCTGGTTCACCTCGCCTGCATAGGTAGCATCGTTGGTCTCTGCGTAAGTCTTCAGACTACTCTCGCATTCCTTTACCTCCTTGAAAAGATAATCCATGAAGGTCTTGAGGTCAGGGCGCTCTGTATAACCTGTCATCAGGTCACCGTTAGGGTCGAGCTCGGTTTTAACCAATGGCACCGGACCGTAACGGAGGAACAGTTCCCAGTAGAAATAGGCACGGAGGAAACGTGCCTCTGCAATATAGTTTGCCTTACGTGAATTGTAAAGTTCTACAAGATCTGCAGGGCAAAGCTTGTTCTCTGTATCCTGCTCCAATGTGTTGATGGTGATATTGCACTTGCGGATAGCACGATAGCGACTCTCCCAAGGAGAAGTCAGCTCTGCTGCACCGCCACCACCATAATAGTTACCGATATTGAATGTGGTACGTGTACCTGATGTACCGATACTTGACTCAGCCAGATCGGTAGCAGCATCCATCCATGAGTTGTTCACGCGGTTGGCACCGTGAAGCAGGAAGTTGTAAGTATCGTTGTGGTTCTGTTCCAACAGAGTGAAGTTACCCAACACCTCAGCTTTTGTCAACTCATTGCTTGGCTGCTTGTCGAGGAAATTGCCGAAGGCGTCTTCGCAAGAGGTGAGCGTCATAGCTCCCATAACGAGCGCCAAAGCAAATATACTATATTTCTTCATTTTCGATTCTTTTTGAATGTTCTTGAATTAGAATACGACATTAAAACCTACGTTGACGGTCTTCAAGAGTGGATAACGGTTTGAACCGTTGCTCTCTGGGTCAACCAAGTCGTCGAGATGATCCCATGTAAAGAGGTTGTTGGCATTGATGTAGAAGCGGGCATTGCTCATACCGATATGCTTGATCAACTCCTTAGGGAATGTATAGCTCAACTCGATGTTCTTCAGACGGACGAATGAACCGTTCTTCAGGAAAAATGAGTTCTGGCGCTGGTTGTGGTCACCGTTGCTTCCGTAATGGAGCAATGGATATTCTGCTGTTGCCAGGTTCTCTGCCTCGCTCTTTGCAGGGTTCCAGCGGTTCAGGTGGATATCCTTTACCTTACCGTTGTTCTGGAAGGCGAACATCGCATCGCTGTCGTAGTAACGGGATACATGATCTACACCCTGGAACATTACTTCGAAACCGATGCCCTTATAGTTGGCACCGAGTGTCAGAGCGTATGTGTTCTCTGGAATATCGCTGTAGCCGATGAATGTCTCATCACGGTCATCGATGAAGCCATCGTTATTCATATCCTTGTACTTCAGGTCACCAACCTTTACGTTTCCGTAGGTTGATACAGGGAATTTAGGATTATCCAAGTCGGCCTGTGTTACGAAGCCCTCACATACCAGACCGAAGTACTGGTTGATTGGGTGACCTTCGCGCTTGCGGTAAGCGGTCTTGTAAGCAGGCTCATCCATATTCTTGATCTTGTTGGCTGCATGAGAGAAGGTTGCACCGATATTATAGGTGAAGTCCTTGCCGATGTGATTGAAGTGATGGAGTTCCAACTCGTAACCCTTGTTCTGGGTCTTACCGAGGTTTCCGGCTGCCATTGTTACACCTACCCACTGTGGACGGCTCAAGTACTCGGTCAGGATATCGTTACGGTTCTCAACGAAGTAGTCGAAGTTACCGGTCAGCATACCGTTGAACAAGCCGAACTCAAGACCTACGTTGAACTTCTTGGCACGCTCCCAGGTTACACCATAGTTAGGATACTGGCTCTCGAAGATACCAGTCTGACCCTTGTTACCGAAGTAGTAATCGTTAGTAATCTGGTTCCACTTCTCCTCATAGAGGAAGCGCTGAGCTACACCACCTACGGTATAAACGTCGTTACCAACCTCACCGTAAGATGCACGGATCTTCAAGTTGTTCAACCAGTTTTCTGTTGGCTTCATAAACTCTTCCTGAGTTACACGCCAACCGAGTGAGAATGCAGGGAAGAAACCGAAGCGCTTGCCCTTGAGGAAGTTCTCTGAACCGTTGTAACCAACGTTAACCTCAGCGAGATACTTGTCATCATAACCGTAAGTTACACGACCTACGAGACCCTGATAGCGCTTAGCCAGGTCTGAATTATAACGGTAGTCGTTCTGGTTGTAAAGTACCATACCTGTAACGTCGTGCTTACCAAACTTGCGGGCGTAGTTAATCTGACCCTCCATATAGAGTTTGTATGTAGTAGAAGAAGCCTTAGAGTAGGCCAGGTCGCCATCTACATTATACTTGGTATAAGCATCAGCACTGGTAAAGTTGTTGCGGTCGTTCAACTCATAAGTTGCAAAAGCTGCACCGAATGTCTTCTTATAATAAGAATCGTAGTCGAATGAAACCATACCACGGGCAGAAAGACCAGGAGTCAACCAGTCCATCTTGTAGTCTGCGATGAAGTTGGTCTCATTGATGGTATTGGTTCCACGATAGTATCCACCCTTGGCAAGGGCAGCCACTACGTTGTCCTGATATACGGCTGTACCACCATAGAGAGTCTTGGTAGTCTCACCATTCTGTACCTCGTAAGATACAGGGAAGATCCAACCTGGAGTATGGTTGATACGTGCGAAGATATCATAGTTGGTTGAACTCTCGTTGGTGTTAGAACCATGACGGTTCTCGAAACGTGTACCGAAGTTTACGCTGAATGTCAAATCCTTAGAGAGGAAGAAGTCCATGTTGGCACGGAAAGCGTAACGGTTGTAACCAGGGCTTGAAGAGTTGCCGTATGCATCTTGGCTGAGGTTCTTGATTAAAGAGCCCTGATTGTAGATTTCACCAGATACATAGTAGCGCATACGTTTCGTACCACCACGTACACTTACATTATAGCGCTGAGAAGGAGCCCAGTTATTGAGCACCTCATCATACCAATCTACATTAGGATAGAGAAGCGCATCAGCACCAGTCAACTCGCCGGCGCAGCTCTTGCGGTACATCTCGATATCAGAAGCTGAATACTGTGATGGAAGACCATCATTCTTCAGAGCCTCCTCGAGGAGAGTTACAGAGTCATAAGAGTTCAGATAGTGAGGCTTACGGGTTGGAGTACCCCACATGAAGTTGCTGGTCAAACTAACCTCTGGCTTCATATCCTTACCACGCTTGGTAGTAACGAGGATGACACCATTCGCACCACGCACACCATAAACGGCTGTAGCAGAAGCATCCTTCAATACAGAGATGCTCTCGATATCATCAGGAGCCACCTGAGAGAAAGCACGCTCTACACCATCTACCATGACCAATGGAGCACCGTCGCCAGCGAAGGTTGCACGACCACGGATGTTGATGGTAGCATCATCGGCACCTGGAGCACCAGATACCTGAGTGGTAACGACACCAGGAATCTTACCGGCAATAGCCTGTGTAACGTTGGCTGTAGGAGTATTCAAGAGATCGTCTGAACTAACCTGAGAGATAGCACCTACAACACTCTCCTTCTTCTGATGACCGTAACCAACGACTACGACCTCATTGATTTTCTGACTTTCGTCCTTGAGAACCACCTTGATATTACGCTGATTGCCTACACGGATGTTCTGAGCAACCATACCGATATAAGAGATTTTCAAAGTAGCGTTCTCGTTCTTCACCTGAATCTTGAAGTTACCGTCGAAATCAGTAACAACACCATTGGTTGTCAATGCTTCCATAACAGTAGCACCGATGATAGGCTCACCCGATTCATCTGACACATTACCCGATACGGTAACCTGTGCTGATGCTCCTAAAGTAAGGAGCACCAGTGTCAGGGTCAAGAAAAACTTATGCAATATGTTATTGTTCATTGTTTATTCTATTAATGTTATTGTTGAAGTTCAGCCTCCGTTTAATACAAAGGCTTTCCAATATAGCAAGCTGCAGGATCCATCACAAGATAAGAACCATCAACGATCAGGAAGGCACGGAGCATCTCATTGGCATCACTACAAGGAGCAGTAAATCTCTCGATGTAAACCTTGCCGTTAGTACAGGTCTCTACAGCTACCACCTTGATGTCTGTACCAGAACGGGAAATGGTCATATCCACCTTGGCACCCTCCATATTCTGGCGGAACACAGCCCATTCATCATCATTGGCAGGATAACCTTCATTATCCCACTTTCCTGAGGCATAGGAACTACCCCAACCATATGCATCGCTACGGATAACGAAATACTCTGAATAATTACCACCAGCACGCTCATCATCGGTGCTGACACAGAGGTTCCAGTTGTTCCAGTTGCCAGCACCTGATGTATGGTTTGTGAAACCAAGGTGCAATGAAGCACCGGAAGGAATTTGGAAGTAATCAGAGAATTGTGTCCACCAAGCGGCTGAGCAATCAGAAGTTCCGATTTCGCTGGCTGTAACTTCTACAGCAGTCTGTGCCTGACACTCGTTGGTATCCATGACAAGATAAGAACCATCAACAATCAGGAAGGCACGGAGAACCTCATTGGCATCATTGCAAGGAGCAGTGAATCTTTCGGTGTAAACCTTGCCATTTGTACAGGTTGCCACTGCAACTACCTTGATATCTGTACCAGAACGGGAAATGGTCATATCTACCTTGGCACCCTCCATATCCTGACGGAACACAGCCCATTCATCATCATTGGCAGGATAACCTTCATTATCCCACTTTCCTGAGGCATAGGAACTACCCCAACCATATGCATCGCTACGGATAACGAAGTACTCTAAGTATTTGCCACCATTACGTACATCATCTGTACTCAAACAGAGGTTCCAGTTGTTCCAGTTGCCAGCACCTGATGTATGGTTGGTAAACTTCAAGTGAATTGAACCATTTGCAGGAATACGATAGTAGTCAGAGAAGCTTGTCCACCAAGCAGCAGAGCAATCAGAAGTACCGATTTCGGTAGTAGGAGTACCATCCTCCTTCACAAACTCTACATTCTTGAAAGCTTCATCACCACCACCATTACCACCAATGGTCTTATTCCAATCCTTCTCTTCCATCATGTTACGGATCAGGGTAACATTGTCGATAGATACGGTGTTGGTCTCTTCGGCTGTCAACTTGCTGTCTCCACCTATATATATATAAGGTAAAGAGTTGATGGAATCAACCAAGGTCTTGTACTGGAAAGAGGTAGCACTTGATGATGTCTGATAACCAGAAAGGCTCTTCTTACCATCAACGTAGAGCTGGTAGCCTTCAGTAGAAAGCTGAAGGGCTACGAAATGCCACTCATTAGGAGAGAGAATACCTGTCTTCACAGAAGAAAGGTCATTCTCATTCAGGTTCAAACTCTGCAACTGGGTAGGCTTGTTGTAAACCACCTGACCATTGGCAGTGATATAGAAGTGAGCACTGATATCATTACCAGCAGCATCCTTCTCATCTGAACCAAATGAGATAAGAGGTCGGGTCAAGTCAACATCTGCGACTGTTCCGTCCTCAGCTACGGCTGCATCAATCTTTACAGCGAAAGTGATAGCAGCACCATTTTGCAACTTCACACCATTGAAAGGATTGGCAATCTTGGCACCACCCTTACCATTGATGTGCAATACATTACTTGCGAGGGTCTCATCATTGGTCACCTCACATGACTCATCGTGACTTATCATGTCTGAATACTCAGGTTTCTCTTCTGAATACTCAAAGTCATAAGTTGCCACTGTTGTCTTAGATGGGTAAATCTGTCCGCCAGCAGGATCATCCTGTCGGCCCCAGTCATCACCACAAGCAGTGAAACTTAATGCCACCATGATAGCACAAGCAAACGAAAGTAAAGTTTTTCTTAACTTCATAACTTAACGCCTTTAGGTTGTTTGTTTACTATTCAAATAGGTTATTTAAAATTCTTAAATCCTTTTTCAGTGGCAAAAGTACAATTAACCGGATTATATTGGGTGGACAATTGGGTTTTATAGGTGGACAAACCGCATAAACAGTAGATTTTTAAGGATATTACGTGCTTATCCACCAGTTGTGTACCCACACATACAAAACAAGGGGTTACTTGACTTATATCAAGTAGCCCCTCAGTTTTATTTTATTTACTTAACAAATTCTCACATCTTGGAACATTATTTCTCCGAAGAATCCAAGGAGAACTATGCCATATCTGAACCCTGAGAATCCAACTGATCCTTATATGCAGTCGGCGAGATGCCAAACTGCTTGGTGAAGCAACGGGTGAAATACTTCGGATCGTTGAAGCCTACACGGTAGGCTATCTCCGTAATATTTCGGTTGGAAGTTTTATCAGCCATCATCTTGCGCGAGATGTCGAGACGGTAGTTACGGATAAACTGGGCTGTTGGCAAGCCTGTCTCCTTGGAGAGATTCTTGCTCAGTACACTGCGGGATATACCCAAGGCATCTGCCAGTTCCTGTACACCAAACTCCGAATTATCGTAATTCTTCTCTATCACATCCATCACTTCTTCCATGAATGGACGCGTATTCTCCTCTACCATCTTCCTGTCAGCCTCAATGCTCTTTTTCTGACTGTCCTGATAACGCTTCTGGTTCTGCAGAATCATCTGGATGCGACTCTGCAGTTTTTCCGGTTCATCACTTTCATTCATCGCTGCCTCGATAGGACGGTACAGAGCCTCAACTTCCTCTTCGCGCATCTTGTTGAGACGGCGCACATAAGCATATTGGAGCAAGGCGATGATACCTATTATAATAAGGGTAACAAACCACCAGCTCTTCCAGAAATAAGGAGTAATCTGAACTTCTACAGAGATAACCTGCTCCTTATCGGAATTGACAGATGGGATATATTTCACCTCAAACTTATAGTCTCCAGCTGGCAGAGTGGAATAA
>OMDA01000620.1_pt1 | contig 17570 bp, 16 predicted proteins | sample 1645141 | NCBI WGS metagenome assembly OMDA01 (sample SAMEA103958151, study PRJEB25191) | human gut metagenome | reverse complement strand
AACACCTTCGACAAACCGCCTGGAAAGTTCCATCTCACGCTTGTAAATGTTCTCAATGCCCATGCGTTCCAGATAAGTCAGTGCCGCATGTAATCCGGCAATCCCATGTCCATTTAACGTTCCGGCTTCTAATGCCTCCGGCATTACCGACGGATGTGCATGTTCGTAGCTAAGTATCCCACTGCCTCCTACTTTCAGAGGGCGCAGCGCAATTCCTTCCCGCACATAAATTCCGCCGGTTCCCTGTGGTCCGAGCAGTCCCTTATGTCCGGTAAAACATAAGATATCAATGCCATCCCGCTGCACATCAATTGGTAAAATGCCCGCCGTCTGTGCTGCATCTACAATCAGAAACAGGCCATGTGCATGCACAAAATCCGCGACTTGCGAAAGATCCGTCACATTGCCCGTCACATTGGATGCATGCGTGACAATGACCGCTTTGGTGTTCTCACACAATGCCTGTTCCATCTGGTCATACAAAAGCTGCCCGCTGGCATCGACCGGAAGAAAACTCACAGTTACCCCGTTTTTTTCCATCTGATACAGAGGGCGAAGCACGGAATTATGCTCACAGTCCGTCGTAATGACATGATCTCCCGGCTCTAACAGGCCAAAAATCGCCGTATTTAATGCCTCGGTTGCATTGCTCATAAAACTGATGCGGGATGCATCCGGAATATGAAAAAGCGCTGCCAGTTTTTCCCTGGTATCATAAATCATGCGGGATGCATCCATCGTAGGTGCATGGGCGCCTCTTCCCGCATTTCCAAATGTGCGCAGCGCCTGCACGACCGCCTGCTCGACTTCCGGCGGTTTTGGAAGTGAAGTTGCCGCATTGTCAAAATAAATCAAGGTTTTACCACCACTTTCGCCTGTGTCATTTTCTCCGCGATTACATACATATTGGTCACTTCACCTACCTGAAGCTTTTCCGTCAGTCCATAATGATTCAGACAGGTTCCACAGGTCAGAATCTCCACGCCCTGTGCCTCCAGCGACTTCAGATCTTCGAGTGTCGGTGCCCCTTCACAGGTCAGGAAAGCGCCTCCGTTATAGAAAAGAATCGTAGAAGGAAGTTTCTCCTGCTGGGTCAGCGCGTAGACAAAGCCTTTCATCAGAATACTACCAAGTTCATCATCACCCTCGCCCATTTTGCTGGAAGAAATGACAACAACAACCTTATCGCCTCTGGCATCTGTCACACAAACTTCCTCTGCCGGCTCCTTTTCTCCCGCATCCGAAGCGTTCACTTCTGTTACGGATAAAACAACCCGGTACTTTTGTTCCTCAAGTTTTTCAGATGTTACACCATATCCTTTCTGATTTGCCATCTTGGTAAGATTCTGTACGGCAATCTCATTATCAACCAGTACTTCCACATCCCCCGGCTGCTGCAACTGTTTGATTGCGTTCTTTGTTTTCGCTACCGGAATCGGACATGCATCGCCCATTGCATTTACTTTTACCATTTTCTTTCCTCTACCTTTACCTTTATTTGTATTCATTTATTTGTTTTCATCTATTAATCTACATAACCACAGTTATTTCTTTTTCCGTCTTTGACAGAACTTCTCCCACAATTTCTGCCGGCATTCCTGCCGCCTGCAATTCCGTGAGCATTTCCTTTGCCGACGCCGGTGCAACTGCCAAAAGCAGGCCTCCGGACGTCTGCGGATCAAACAAAACCTCCTCCATGGCAAACGGCACATTTTCAAATGTCACATATGCCTGGGTATGATTTCGGTTTCGCTGTCCCGCTGCTGTAAGCAAAAACTCATCGGCATAATCAAGCGCCTGTGGAATTACCGGGATTGCATTTGCATCGATCCGGCAGGAAAGTTTTCCATCCATCATTTCATGGAGATGTCCGAGAAAACTAAATCCTGTCACATCTGTACAGGCATGTACTTTGTATTTCCGGCTGATTGCAGAAGCATATTTGTTCAATGTTGTCATGGACGCAATTGCCTGATTCATTGCCTCTTTGGAAGCTTCCTTCACACGGTTCGCCGTACAGACAATTCCGACGCCAAGTTTCTTTGTCAGGATCAACTGATCCCCCGGCTGTGCCGTATTGTTCTGGTACATATGCTGCGGATGAACGACACCTGTCACCGAAAGGCCGTATTTCACATCACTGTCCGCGATAGAATGCCCGCCTGCGAGTGTTCCGCCCGCCTCAATGACTTTTTCCGCGCCGCCCTGCATAATTGCACCAAGGATATTCAGATCCATCTGTTCCGGAAAGCACACGATATTCAGCGCCGTCTTTACCTCTCCGCCCATCGCATAGACATCGCTCAAAGCATTGGCAGCGGCAATCTGTCCAAACGTATAGGGATCCTCTACCATCGGCGGGAAAAAATCCAGTGTCTGCACAATCGCTATATCGTCCGATATGCGGTACACTGCCGCATCATCCCGGCTGTCATATCCTACGAGTAAATTTTCATCCATTGGTCCCTTCGGAAGTTTTTCAAGTACCCGGCTGAGCACACCAGCACCTAACTTTGCCGTACAGCCTCCGCCTTTACAAAATACGATTTTTTCACTCATCTGGCGCACTCCCCCTCTCGTCCCAGAAGAATATTCAGTCCATGCGTGAGTGTGTCCAAAATATAGCCAAGACTTTCCTCAACCGCTTTTGGACTTCCCGGCAGATTTATGATCAGTGTCTTTCCCCGTATCACACTGACACCACGACTGAGCATCGCCCGTCTGGTAATCGTCAAGCTGTATGCACGGATTGCCTCTGCGATACCCGGCGCATTTCTCTCTGCAACCTGCATCGTCGCTTCCGGCGTTACATCGCGTGTGGAAAATCCGGTGCCTCCCGTGGTAAGAACCAGATCACAATGCAGCTCATCCGAAAGTCGGACCAGCTCCTGTTCAATCTCCTTCTGTTCATCCGGCAAAATCCGGTAAGACAATACCTGATACAAATCATCCGGCAGCATTTCTTTTATTTTTGTACCGCTTAAATCTTCGCGATTGCCTGCGGCTCCCTTGTCACTGAGTGTCACAATTCCAACTGTAAACATCTTATTTCTCCTGTCTGATATAATGTCCGCTTTTTCCACCGGATTTCTCTACCAGGTGAATATCACTGATTTCCATTCCCCGGTCCATCGCCTTACACATGTCGTAAATGGTAAGGAGCGCAACACTTACCCCCGTGAGTGCCTCCATTTCCACGCCGGTCTTTCCCACGCAGGATGTCTTGCAAAAAGCGATCACTGCGGATTCTTCTTTTGACATTTCATATGTGATCTCGCAATTGGTCAACGGAATAATATGACAGAGCGGAATCAGTTCGGCATTCTTTTTTGCCGCCATAATTCCGGCATTCGTTCCGAGATTACTCGTAAAAGCAATCTGTAATTTTGAAAAGTCTTTCCCAAACCAGTTGGCAAGTTCACTTTGAACGTTCATTCTTTCCGGCAGGATCAAGGGCTTTCCAATAAGATCTTCTTTTTTTATAAACTCTTTTTCTGCCAGCGGATCATCCGGCCGCATTCCGACACACCAGTGATCGCAATCTGTGATCCGGATATAATCCAGCCCTTCGGTGTCCACCGGCTCCATGAATAATGCAATATCTACAAGTCCTTTGTTCATCATCTCATACACTGCATCTGCTGTTGCAGTATGTAATACAATCTGAACCAGCGGATATTTTTCTTTATACGTTTTACATATCTTCGCCAATGTCTCCACTGCTGCAAATTCACCGCATCCAATGGTTATCGTGCCCTCTACAACCTCTTCTTTTCCTTTCAGTTCCTCAAGCGTCCTTTCCTCAAGATTGAGAATCTCCAGGGCACGCCTTTTTAATAGAATTCCCTCATCAGTAAGAGAAATCTTCTTTCCATTTCGAATAAACAATATTATTCCCAGATCCTCTTCAAATGCCGCCATTTGTCTGGAAAGCGTTGGCTGGGTAATATGCAATTGTTCTGCTGCTTTTGTAAAGCTCTGTTCTTTTGCTACTGTTAAAAAATAGCGCAATAATCTTAATTCCATATCTTTATATTCCTGCACTTTTTTGTTGTATTCATTCTATTCAGAATATAACGACGTACTTTTGGATCAATCTGCCATCCCCAGTTGTTTAGATTGACTGTTCCTTAAGGGTCTATATCATTTACAACAAATATTATAAGGCTTTCTATATTTTTACAGTTTCATAGCACTGCGGATGCAGTTCTCAATAAATTCTTCTCCCAAATCTGTATTCAGGCTGACTCCCAGGGAGTTTACAAACAATCCCACCAGAAATATTAAATATCGTTTTAGTGTCGCCATTTTTTATTTCCTCCTCATTTCATATTTTTTATCGCCGGATCATTTCATATCTGCGAGATTTCGATAGATCCGGCAAAAAATATCCATAAACTGCTTCTGCTCTTCTTCGGAAATACCATTTAATGCAGTTTTTTCTATTTTCTTAAAAGCCTCCTCCACAAGCTTCTGATTTTTTTCCGGATTCTGTCATAAAAATATGAAAAGTACGACGGTTTCCATTGAGCATTTTTCTTTCGATCAGGTCTTTTTCTTCCATACGGTTCAAAATGGACGTTAAAGATCCTGCCTCGATGAGGCATCCTGCTGCAATCTCTTTCTGACTGGCACCATCGTGTTCTTTCAGGTAATCCAATACTTTGGGCTGTCCCAAGGTAAGACCTGTATCTTTCAGCTGTTCCATTAGTTTTTTCTTTTTAATTCTACCAGCAGACAGCATCTCTTCAGAAATTGGCCATTCATCATAACCTTTGGATCCACTCTTTATATGCTTCCATATCAAGCGGATCTACTTTCGTAAATGATAAAATAAATATGTACAATCAATAATATTGCAAAATATTTTTTACATTTTAACACTTCTTTTCTCTTCAATTTGTTTGCAAAAAAGCTATAAGATTTATCTTTCCCAAATCTTACAGCTCATCTATCATGTTGCGTCCCAAACATCATCTATATTTACATGTAATTGCTGCACAAAATACCGTGGGTTATTTTCGGGTTACTTTTCAACCGCCTATGCCTTCCAGGCCTTAATTTTACTGGCTTTTGGGCGAAGCATCCAAAGAGTGCCGTGGCATACCATCAATTTTACTAAATCAATTTAAAATACCTCAACGCATCCTTAATATACTCCACCTTCTCCTGTGGACACTGTTTCACCTCTGGGTTCTCTTTCTTGGACTTATTATAATTCACGCCCATGTCCAGACGTATTTAATCATAAAGCGACTTTTCTATTCTCATCTTTTTTTCCCAATACGTTCCGCAGACATAATCTGCTTTGATATCCTTATCCAGCAAATACTGAGCCAACAAATCACTCGTATCTCCACAGCACGCACGCAGAAATCTGCAATATATACTGTCATTATCGAATTTTCTGCACCAATGCCACAATATTTTCTATATGATACGTCCACGGGAACATATCCACCGGCTGGCACCGCTCCACCCGGTAGCCGTGGCTTATAAGATACTTCAGGTCCCGTGCCTGGGTGACTGGATTGCAGGAAATATAGACCACACGCTTTGGGGAAAGCTGTAGCAATGAAGATAGGAAAGCCTCATCACTTCCGGCACGAGGCGGATCCATGAATACCACATCGGCAGTTTCGCCCTGTGCTGCCATCTTGACCATGAATTCTCCGGCGTCCTCATTGTAAAATGTGATATTTTTCATGTTATTGCGCTTCGCATTGGTCACGGCATCACGCACCGCATCACGGTTCACTTCCACACCAATGACAGATCCGGCTTTTCCTGCTGCTGCCATGCCAATGGTACCAATGCCGCAATACGCGTCGATTACCTTTTCTTTTCCGGTCAATCCGGCAAACTCGATAGCTTTGCCATAAAGGATTTCTGTCTGCACCGGATTTATCTGGTAGAATGAGGATGGAGAAATGCGGAAACGGAGTCCACACAACTCGTCTTCGATAAATCCTTTTCCATAAATGGTAATATTCCGCTCTCCTAAGACAACACTGGTGCGCCAGTCGTTCACATTTACCACCACCGTTGTAACCTCCGGATGCTTTTCACGAAGTGCTTTTACGAAATTGTTTTTTGACGGCAGAATTGGGGATGCCAGCACCAGAACAACCATAACTTCGCCGGTACGGAAACCTCTTCTTATCAGAACATGGCGCAGTAATCCATATCCGCTGTCCTCGTCATATACTTTTATTTTAAAGGAGCGAAGCATTCCACGAATATCATAAATGATGCCATCCGCAATCTTATCCTCAATCTGACATTCATCAATCTTTACCACCGAATGTGTTCCCTGCTGATATGCCCCTGAAATCACTGTTCCATTTTTCAGCCGCTGAAACGTAGCATTGACCTTGTTCCGATAATGAAATGGCTCCTGCATCCCGATAACCGGCTCCACTTTTCCAAAGCTGCCTAAAAGCTCTTTTACTTCCCGATGTTTCTTGTTGAGCTGCTTTTCATAATCCATTCCCTGATACTGGCAGCCGCCACATTTTTTTGCAAGATCACATTCTCCCGGTGGGCAGATGTGTTTTTCCGGACGTTCCGATTTCGAAGCATGCTGCTTTTTTGCATTTTCCTTTTTTCTAAATTTATTGTTCTCTTCTGACTTTCTCATTTCCTGTACCGTTCCTTATTTTTTCAAATACTATACTATTTTTTAGTTTAACGCATTTAGCAGCCTTTTTCTATGGTTATTGCAGAAATATTTTCATACCTAAATTTTCATAAATGAATTAAAATAAAATGCGAAATAATGACACCTGCTGAGCCTGCCACTGGCAGTTTCTTACGGATATACAAAACGTCGATACAGGCTGTACCGACGTTCCTTCAACACTTCACACTATTTAATTTTTGCAATCAAACTGCAATCATCTCTTTTTGTAAAGAAGTAATTCCGGATTTTCGTCATTTTCCTACCAGTGCATTTAATTTTTCAACCTTAGGAAGCCCGTCTATGTGAAGTTCATTTATTTCCTTTATTAGCTGTTTCTTAAACTCCTCAAACTCTCCATTGTCGCTAAGTTCATCATATCTTTTCCAATAATCTAACTTTGGGAGCATTTCTTTCATATATGCGCGCGCCTGCTCCTCTGTAAAATCATCGCTTACCATGTTTTTAACGCATATGTCGATTAATTCACCCATATCGTTATAGGTATATGTTCTGCCAGCTCATTCTGGGACATTCCTCTTTGTGTACGAAGTTCCTGAATAATATTTTTTGTCTCCATCGTTGCTACCTCCTTTATCCATATCATACCGGTAAATTCAGTTTCAGAAAAGCAACTTACTGTTGCTGTACGATAAGGCAACTAAAACTTTAGATGCAAAATACACTATATAGCGGAACTGATTTTATTCCTTTTGCCATCCCAAAATTTCTTGTTGAAATCCGGATTGCATACGAAGGATTATATTTTTCCATATAAACCATCATGCTTTTGGCTTTTACATGGTTACCAGCCTTACACTCTACCGGAATAACGTGAATTTCTTTTTGTATCAGGAAATCCACTTCCGCCGTATTATCAGACTCCCAATAATGAAGATCATAACCATTTGTTTTCAAAGCAATTGCAACATAGTTTTCTGTCAGTATGCCACGAAAATGCTCTGTTTCCATGCTTTGTAATGCTTCCAACGTCATTCCTATTCTTGCAGACATAATACCCATATCACTGTAATATAATTTGAATGCACTTACATCCTGATATGCCGCAACCGGATAAAATTCCTGACTGCACTTCATGCATTTATTCACAATTCCAGCCCGAATCAGCCAATCAATTGCATCTCCATATTGAGATGCCCGTGCTCCTGATTTTATCAGCTTGTATTGAAATTTTTTTGCATCTTTTGCCAACTGTGCCGGCAGGGAATCATACACTTCAAAAATACGCACGGTGTCCGTCTGATTTGCATATTTTGTCATGTCTGCAATATAAGAATTTAACAGCATCTGACGAATTTCCGTCTGCTCCAATGGACTGTCTTTTGCAAGGTCTGCCTTTACTGCTGCCGGCATTCCTCCCACGATGCAATAATGATAAAATTCCTGCAAAGCTTCCTCGTGCAATATCTCATCTAACGGCTGATTATTTTCATAATGTTCCCGTATGGTATCCGAAAGCATCTGCTTTCCCTTAGCCCACAATACCTCTTCCAAATCCATCGGGTACATGGTAACCATCTGAACCTTTCCTACCGGAAATGAATATTTTTCACGGTTGACTGCTACACCCAGCAGACTTCCGGCAGCTATTACATGGTATTCCGGTGTCTCTTCTGAAAAATATTTTAAAGAAGTTAATGCTCTTTCACACATCTGTATCTCGTCAAAAATAATGAGCGTATTTTCCGGTACAATCTTTACCTGATAATATTTTTCTAATATGGCGATGATATAATCTGCATGAATATCTGTATCAAAATACTTCCCAATTCTTTCGTCCGTTTCAAAATTTACATAGACTGTATTTTTATAATATAATGCTCCAAATTCACGCATTTCAAACGTTTTTCCAACTTGTCTTGCACCATAAATAAGTAACGGCATTCTGCCTTTTTTCATATTTTTCCATTCATATAATTTAGCAGTTATTTTACGCTTCATGTGTGTGCTCTCTCCCTTCTTTAAAATATCATCGCGTCTTTTAATGTATTATATTACATTTTTCCGTACGAATCAATGTGTTTTTGCACGCAAAAAAGTGGCAATACACTTAGGACCTGCCACTTTCAAAAATTTTTACATCTCATCCACAACCTGGAAGACATAGAACTTCAGATAATAGGATTCGTCCGCCGCCCAGAGAATCGGATGATCCGGTGCCTGGGTGCGGAATTCCACCTGACGCAGACGCTTGTGGACGCTGTGGGCTGCCTGTCCGATTGTCTTGGTAAACAACTCATACGTCATAAAATGGGAGCAGGAGCAGGTCGCAAGAAATCCGCCATTTTTCACAAGCTTCATGGCACGAAGGTTAATCTCACGATAGCCCTTGATGGCATTTTTAACAGAATTTCTGGACTTGGTAAATGCCGGTGGGTCTAAGATTACCACATCATACTTTTCGCCTGCTTCCTCTAATTCCGGCAGCAATTCAAAGACATCCCTGCACAGGAATTTTACCGTGCCGGAAAGACCGTTCAATGCTGCATTTTCTTCTGCCTGATGTACGGCAAGTTCCGAAGCATCCACTCCGGTGACTTCTTTTGCTCCGGCAATTCCGGCATTTAATGCAAAGGAGCCGGTATGGGTAAAGCAGTCTAACACTCTTGCATCCTCACATAATTTCTGAATGGCAAGACGGTTGTATTTCTGGTCTAAGAAAAATCCGGTCTTCTGACCATCCTTTACATCTACGATATAATGCACACCATTTTCTACAATTTCCACATTGGTATCAAATGCTTCTCCGATAAACCCCTTCTTAAGCTCCATGCCTTCCTGCTTGCGGACTTTTGCATCACTCCGCTCATATACACCGCGGATTGTAATGCCATCCTCTGCTAAAATTTCCTTTAAAAGCTTTACAATAAGCTCTTTGTAACGGTCGATGCCAAGTGCTAAGGACTGCACTACCAGCACATCCGAAAACTTGTCAATAACCAGTCCCGGCAGAAAATCTGCCTCTCCAAATACCACGCGACAGGATGAGGTGTCTACCGTCTTTTTCCGGTATTCCCATGCCTGCTGCAATCGTGTCCGGAAAAATGCTTCATCAATAACTGTATCTTCTTTTCTGCTGAAAAGGCGCACCCGGATTTTGGAATTGCGGTTGATAAATCCAATGCCCATCGGATATCCGTCAAAATCGTGTACCAGCACCAGATCTCCGTTTTCAAATGTTCCCATGACACTTTCTATTTCATTATCGAAAATCCACATGCCACCGGATTTTACCATTCTTCCTTCACCTTTTTTCAATGTTACAACTGCACTCATGTTAGTCCTCCTTCGTAACCTCTTTCTTATAATTTACCACAAATATACCAATGCATACCAGTATCAGGGCAATCACACTTTTGATGCCTGCTGCCTGCTCTTTTTCTCCCAGAAGCCATGCGGAAAGAATCACACCAAACACCGGGTTCATAAATCCAAATACCGCTACACGGGAAATCGGATTATATTTTAGCAAAATGCCCCACAGCGTGTATGCAACGGCAGAAATGCATGCCATGTAAAGCAGCAGTCCAAAGGATGATGCCGTAAATCCGCTCACCCGTCCACCTGCTGCAAAGCCGCACAATGCCATAATAATTCCACCCACCAGGAACTGGTATCCACTCAGCATGACAGGATTTTCGGATTTGGAATACCTCTTTAACAACACGGAAGAAAATGCATACGCTACCGTTGACAGGAAAATAAATCCTTCTCCGGTCACGCTCATATGAAAATCAAATCCGCTGCTTCCCATATTTACCAGTGCCACGCCTGCAAATCCAATGATACAGCCTGCTATTTTCCACGCCGATAATTTTTCCTGATGGAATAAAAGACTTGCTACCAGAATTGCCACGAATACATTTAACGCTTCGATGATGGATGCTTTTACCCCGGAGGTGTGCGCCAGTCCGATATAGAAAAGCAGGTACTGTCCCACAGTCTGCAGACTGCTTAATTTAAAAACTTTTCCAATGGAGCCCTTTGTCGGACGCAGAAACCGTCTGCTTCCAATACTTCCCAATAATATTGTTAAAATTCCCGCCAGCGTAAACCGATAGCCAGCATACAGAATCTGGGACGCCACCTCATCCGATGCAATGTGCATCATCTGATAGCCGATTTTAATGCACGGAAATGCACTGCCCCACAACAGGCAGCACACCAGCGCTCCCAGCCAGACTACTATGGTTTTCTGCATGAATTTTTCTTTTGTTTCCATTGCTTTCATCCTTTTCTCAAGCTTTCGCTTTTCTTCTCATTCTTGTCTCATTTCATCATAGACACCAGTGCCGGCTCTGTCAAATAAATTCTGTCCCTACTGATATACTTTTTCCCTGAAATATGCGATAATAAATATGTTTGTATAGGTGCTTGCGAAAGGAGATAATTTGATGATAACAATAAGCCTTTGCATGATTGTAAAAAACGAGGAGCAGGTTCTCTCCCGCTGTCTGGATTCACTCGCCGGTCTGATGGATGAAATCATTATCGTGGATACCGGCTCTTGCGACCGCACCAGGGAAATTGCTGCCCGCTATACCGATAAAATCTATGACTATATCTGGAAGGATGACTTTGCAGATGCCAGAAATTTTGCTTTTTCCAAAGCTTCCATGGAATACATTTATACCGCAGATGCAGATGAAGTCTTAGATGATGAGAACCGGGAACAGTTCCGGCTTTTAAAAGAAGCCATGGTTCCGGAGGTCGAAATTGTACAGATGAAATATGTGACCAAAAATGAATTTAATACGGTGCTTAACTTTAAAGAAGAATACCGTCCGAAGCTCTACCGGAGACTCCGTACCTTTACCTGGATTGACCCGATTCACGAAACGGTGCGCTTAGACCCGGTTGTCTTTGACAGTGATATTGCTATTACGCATCTTCCGCAGTCCCTGCACAGCAGCCGTGATTTCAAAGGCTTCTTACTGGCATTTGACCGGGACAGACGGCTTTCCGAAAAATTACACCGGATGTATGCCAAAGAGCTCCTCATGACCGGGGAGAAAGAAGATTTCATTGCCGCCGCAAAAGTATTTCTTGCTACCTTAAAGGATGAAACCGCTTCTGGGGATGCCCGCAAGGAAGCCGGCTGTATCTTAAGCCGCTGCTACCGGATTACCGGAAATGTCAATGAATTTTTCAAGCTGGCACTGAAGGATATGATTACTACCCCTTGTGCAGAAATCTGCTGCGAATTGGGAAATTATTTTTTTGACGCAGAAGATTATGATGAAGCAGCCGTGTGGTACTACAACGCAGCCTTTGAAACTGCCAGCATTCTTGATGTCCATACCAGTGGAAATATTCCGCTGAACGGACTGGCTGACTGCTATGAAAAATCCGGAAATGCAGCCCAGGCGGAAGAATATAGAAATGCAGCCAGACAATGGCAGCTCCCAGACGATAATTCTTAGTCCCTTCGACTTGAATAATCATGTACGAAGTGGTACTATGATAATAATTTAACAACCAAAATATACAGGAGGTTTTTCATGGATTACACACAGGAATATAAACAGAAATTAGTCTCCGCAGATGAGGCTGTCAAAGTCATCAAATCCGGTGACTGGGTAGATTATGGATGGTGTACTGGAACTCCGGATGCACTGGATAAAGCCCTTGCAAAACGTACGGATGAATTAAAGGATGTCAACTTAAGAGGTGGTATTCTGTTAAAACCGTTAGCTGTCTTCGAACGTGAAGATGCCGGCGAACACTTTACCTGGAACTCCTGGCATATGTCCGGAATCGAGCGTAAATATATCAACCGTGGTTTTTCTTACTACGCTCCAATCCGTTATTCCGAGCTTCCAAGATACTATCGTGACTCCGCTACTCCGGATGATGTGGCAATGTTTCAGGTTGCTCCAATGGACAAACATGGATATTTCAACTTTGGTCCAAACGCTTCTCATATGATGGCAGTTTGCGAGACTTCCAAGAAAGTTATCGTTGAAGTAAATAAAAATATGCCTCGCTGCTTAGGCGGATTTGAAAACAGCATCCATATTTCCGATGTTGATTTCATCGTAGAAGGCGAGAACCCGGCTATCGGTGAATTAGGCGGCGGCGGAGCTGCCACTGAAATCGATCAGGCAGTTGCAAAATTAATCGTAGATGAGATTCCAAATGGTGCATGTCTCCAGCTTGGTATCGGTGGAATGCCAAATGCTGTTGGTTCCATGATTGCAGAATCTGATTTGAAAGATTTAGGTGTACATACCGAAATGTACGTTGATGCATTCGTTGATATTGCAAGAGCAGGAAAAATCAACGGTTCCAAGAAAAACATCGACCGTTTCCGTCAGACCTATGGTTTCGGTGCAGGAACTCAGAAAATGTATGACTACTTAGATGAAAACCCGGAACTTATGAGTGCTCCGGTAAGCTATACCAATGATATCCGTTCCATTTCCGCACTGGATAACTTTATTTCCATTAACAATGCAGTAAATGTAGACCTCTTCGGTCAGGTAAATGCAGAGTCTGCTGGAATCAAACACATCAGTGGTGCCGGCGGACAGTTAGACTTCGTTCTGGGTGCATACCTTTCTAATGGTGGTAAGAGCTTCATCTGCTGTTCTTCTACCTTTACAACCAGGGATGGTCAGTTAAAATCCCGTATCCTTCCTACCTTAGATCCAGGATCTATCGTAACCGATACCCGTGCCAACATCCACTATCTGGTAACAGAATATGGTAAAGTCAACTTAAAGGGACTTTCTACCTGGCAGAAATGTGAAGCAATTATCTCTGTCGCACATCCGGACTTCCGCGATGAATTAATCGCAGATGCAGAGAAAATGCATATCTGGAGAAGAAGCAACAAATAACTACGTAATTTTTAAAAATCCCATGGGAATACGTCATAATTTCACCACTGGTGAATCTGACCTAATCCCATGGGATTTTTGCAATATAATAGATGGAACCCTTATGATTCTGTCCATAAATGCACACAATTTTCATGTTATCTCTTTTTCCTCTCTTCCACAGATACTGCGATAAATTTCCCAGATTAAAAATCCGGAAAGTGGGCCTAAAATAACACCGGCTGTTCCATATATTTTCAGACCTGCATAAATACTGATGATAACCGCCAGCGGATGCACGCCCAGCCCTCTTCCCATAAGCCTTGGCTCCATAAATTCCCGGATAAAGGTACTCAATATAAACAGTATACCATATATCACTGCCGCAAAATACTTTCCACGGAATAAATCGATAATCAGCCATGGAATAAAGACAAGTCCTGTGCCAATAAAAGGCAGTGCATCACTCATTCCAATCAGCACTCCCGCCAGAATGGCATAAGAATTTCCGGTAAGGAACAGACCTGCTATACATACACCACTGATTAATGCCAATATAATAAGCTGTGCCTTAAGATATGTTCCTCCGGCATGACACATATTTTGAAATATCCGTCCGCCCCAGGAATAAAAGCTGCTTTTTCTCCAACGCTGCACCAGATTATCATAATCACAGAGTATCAGTACTGCCGCCACAACAGTTACAATGCAGATGCCAAAGAATGCTGCCAGTCCCCGCAAAGATGCCAGCGAGCCATTCATCATTGCCGGAATCAGCTTCGTTTCTGCCTGACTGCTGACATATGCCGCGCAGTTTTTTCCCCACTGCACCATTGTCTCTGTTTTCATGCCGGTGATTTCCGCAACCCGCTCACAACAACTGCACCAGAGTGTATCTGCTTTTCCAAATAATGCCGGATAATTCGTTATCAGTGATGCAAGTTCGCAGATTCCCTTGTATACAAGATAGCCCACCGGCAGAAAAATCACTGCCAGCAGCAACAGCACTGCCGCCGTACTTACAATTCCTTTTGGAAGCCTTGTTTTCTCTGACAGAAAAGCTACTGGTTTACATAATATTCTTGCAATAAGGATTGCCAGTAAAAAAGGAATTACAATCGGCAGTGCGAAACGCATTCCCAAATATACTGCAACTGTAATCCCTGCTAAATATATAATCTTTTTTATAAGTTGTCTTGTTTTCCCAGTCATACCATCAGTATGTGGCATCCCGGACTTTTTTATGTATTATAAATCTGAAAATAAATGAAATGCCTGACCTTTCGGTGTTATCTGAAACTGCATCTTCTTTTTGCTTGTGGGATGCAGAAATTCCAGCCGATAAGAACAAAGTGCCAGTGGAATCGACCTCATTCCCGGCAGACTTTCATTCTTCCTTCCATACTTTCTATCTCCCACCAATGGCCAGCCATGATGCGACATCTGCACACGAATCTGGTGATGCCGCCCGGTTTCTAATTTTACTTCAAGAAGACTGATTTCTTCCGCAGCTTCAGTTTTTTCCGATGTTCCATCCGCTGTACCCGCTCCTGAAGCAGCTTTACCATCTCTGCCATCTCTATCATCTTTATCATCTTTATCATCAAGCGTACTACATTCCAGCACCCGATAGGTTAACGCCGCCCGCTTTGCATCTGCGGTTCCCTGTTTTACGACAGAAGAAGTATTACTTCTACCATCCTTCTTAAGAAAGTCAATAAGCTGTCCTTCTTTCGGTTCTGCTTTTCCATATACCACTGTCAGATAATATTTTCCAAAACCGTTTTTCTGCATCTGCCGGTTCAGCTCTGCTGTGGCTTCTTTGGTCTTTCCAAAGACCATTACGCCTTCCACCGGCTGGTCTAAGCGATGGATGATTCCAATAAAGGGAGTCTCTCCTTTTGCAGCTAGATAATTCCGAAGCAGGCTCTCCATATCCTGCTCGCCCATACGCTTCGTCTGCACTGCAATCCCTGCCGGTTTTACACAGACAAGCAGCTTGTCATCCTCATATAAAATATGTTCTGCAATCTTATACATATACTTTTTCCTGCATCTCCTGTGCATTTTCTAATTGTAAAAATAAAGCTGAATTTGTTTTTACATAAATTTTAATACATACAAAGTCAACAATAATAGCTGCCGCAATAAGTAAAGCAAATAACAATGCCACCGGATTAGCTGCTACCAGACCATTTATAATTTAAATCTGTAACCTACCCCCCAGCTCAGACAGCTTTGCTGGCTGACGCGCGCATGCGCATCTATAGACAATCTGGGGCTACACATTCTATAATTTAAATCTGTAACCTACCCCCCAGATTGTCTCGATATACTGAGGCTTTGCGGTATCCATTTCAATCTTCTCACGAATCTTTTTGATATGTACCGTTACGGTTGCGATATCACCAACGGATTCCATATCCCAGATTTCTTTAAACAGTTCTTCCTTGGTAAATACATGATTCGGATTCTGTGCTAAGAATACCAGTAAATCAAATTCCTTTGTGGTAAATGCTTTTTCCTCGCCATTTACCCAGACGCGGCGGGCTGTCTTATCAATCTTGATTCCACGAATCTCAATAATATCATTTTCCTGCACATTGCTGCCAATCAGTCTTTCATAACGGGCAAGGTGTGCCTTTACTCTTGCTACCAGCTCGCTTGGGGAGAATGGTTTTGTGATATAATCATCTGCACCTAGTCCCAGTCCGCGAATCTTGTCAATATCATCCTTCTTGGCAGATACCATAAGAATCGGTGTATTCTTTACTTCACGAATACGTTTGCAGATTTCAAAGCCGTCCATGCCCGGAAGCATCAGGTCTAAGATATACATGTCAAAATCAGATGCCAGTGCTTTCTCCAAGCCCCTTGCTCCATCACTTTCGATTTCGACATCGAAACCGCTTAACTCTAAATAATCCTTCTCCAGTTCTGCAATTGAAACCTCATCTTCAATAATCAATACTTTACTCATTTGGAACCTCCTGATATTTTCTCAGTACAAAATACATGATTGTACCTGTTTCTTCTTTACTGGTTGCCCATATCTTTCCGCCATGGTCTTCAATAATTTTACGGACAATGGATAAACCGATACCGCTTCCGCCGGTTGCGGAATTTCTTGAAGTATCTGCCCGGAAGAACCGGTCAAAGATATATGGCAGGTCTTTCTTTGCAATTCCTTTTCCATTATCTTCTATCTCTACCTGGATAAAATCACCCACATCCTTTACACGAATATTGATAAAGCCCTTCGGCTTATCCAGATATTTGATGGAATTATTAATAATATTATGAATGACACGCTTTAACTGCTCCGGGTCTGCAATAATCTGCACATCATCCCCAGCGTAATTAAAATACGATAAACCAATATTTTTTGCCTCTAAATCCAGGCCGATTTCTTCTACGCAGTCATCGAAATATTCCATTACATTTATCTTGCTAAAATTATATGGAATTCGATTAGTATCAATCTTTGAATAAAGTGTCAGCTCATTTAATAATAAATCCATCTCATTGGCTTTATTATAAATGGTCTTGATATATTTATCCCTTTTTTCCGGCGTATCTGCCACACCATCCATCAGGCCTTCCGAATAACCTTTCACAGCAGTAATCGGGGTCTTTAAATCGTGGGCAATATTACTGATTAAAACACGGTTTTCTTTCTCTGATGCCAGCTTCTCTTCTGCAGAATCTTTCAGTCTCTGCCGCATCTCTTCGAAGTTCTGGCACAGCTCGCCAATTTCATCATTGCTGTCTATTTCCAAAGTAAAATCAAGGTTTCCCTCTTTGATATTCTGGGTTGCCATCTCTAACTTCTTAATCGGAGTAATGATGCTCCGGTAATTCCATATGGTAAGCATACCTGCCGTCAACAAAAGTATCAATAACACAGAAATAATAATATCTATCAGAAGTTCCTTCATTTCCGGCACAAGTGATTTAATAGATGTAATTACAAACAACGTTCCTTCCGAACCATCCGAAAAATCAAAGTCAATCCGCTTAATCATTTCCTGTTTATCACTGTCAATGAA
>OMDA01000607.1_pt1 | contig 17792 bp, 15 predicted proteins | sample 1645141 | NCBI WGS metagenome assembly OMDA01 (sample SAMEA103958151, study PRJEB25191) | human gut metagenome | reverse complement strand
AACCCTTAGCTGTCTTACCAAGTTCTGTACCGTTCTTGATTTCGTTACGAAGTACATCACCTGTAGAAATGTGACCGAGACCATACTTCTCGATCATCTTGTCGCTCTGTGTGCCTTTACCTGCACCTGGAGCGCCGAAAATTACGATATTTTTCATTTTTACCTTAATATATATATAAAATATTTATGTTGTGTCAGAAACTAATATTCATTCATCCATTTCTGTCCCCAAGGAGACAAAAGTATAGCTATAGTAACACCAAAGAAAACGGCAAACATGCCTAAAAAAATTAAAGTGTTCATACTTACATCCTCCTATTTTTATTATTAAACTTATTATATTTTTTACGCTTTGCTTCTTTTTCTTTCTTACCTTTCTTATCAAAATACAGAGCGAACCCGAAAAGTCCCGCTGCCAAGATAAAACTGACCAGATAAATAAGCCAATGCAGTTCTTCCCCCATATCTCCAACAAAAGTCGTAATAAACGTAGCTGTTATAAGATATTTGGAGATATCAAGAAAATAATCACTCAGTTTCTCCCACATGCTTCACCTCCTATTCTTCTACAATGGTGTAGATGTCGCGGAGGTTTCTGCCTTCTTGGTCATAATCCAATCCATATCCCACGATGAAATCGTTAGGGATTTCCATAACAGCATAGTTGATATCAAGATCAACCTTCAAGTTGCCTGGTTTCACGAGGAGGGAACAAACCTCAACGCTGGCTGGGTTCATCTTCTTCAGGTCTTCAATCATGTGAGCCATGGTGAAACCGGAATCTACGATGTCCTCTACGATAACCACGTGGCGGCCTGCCAAATCCTGGTTCAACCCCATCAGGGTCTTCATGCTGCCCGTAGAGGAGGTACCCTCGTAAGAAGCATACTTCACGAATGAAATCTCGCTTGGCACGGTAATCATTCGCATCAAGTCGGCTGCAAAGATAAATGCGCCGTTCAATACTGCCAAGAACACAGGGGTCTTGCCTTCATAGTCCTTGTTCAGACGGTCTGCTACGACCTGTACTTTCTTCAGAATCTCAGCCTCAGGAATCGATGTCTTGAAGCTCTTATCCTTGATCTTTACTATGCTCATAGTCTGTTCTATAATAATATTTTCTGCAAAATTACGAAAAAAACATGAAACTTCGTGCTTTCATCAACTATTTTTTGTACTTTTGCATGAAAATAACCGTTTATCTGCATGAGTTGGCAAATTATCACGACAGTTCGCGCAGATAATACTAAGATTATCAGATAATATGAAGATTTTTACAAGCGCTCAGATTCATGAGTTGGATAAATACACCATTGAGCACGAACCTATCAGTTCGCTCAACCTGATGGAACGTGCAGCCAAAGCGCTGACACGTGCCATAGAAGAGGAATGGTCTAACCGCACTCCAGTGGTTGTTTTCGCCGGTCCGGGTAATAACGGCGGCGATGCGCTTGCTGTAGCGAGAATGCTCAGCGAGGATGGATATGATGTAAGTGTATACCTCTTTAATGTACAGAACAAACTGTCGGCAGACTGTCTTGCCAACAAGAAGCGTCTGCTGGATGCAAAGAGAGTGAAATTTACTGAGATTACTACCAATCTGGACCCTCCTAAGCTCAATGCAGAAACGCTGGTGGTGGACGGACTCTTTGGAAGCGGACTCAACAAACCATTGGCTGGCGGATTCGCCGCGATGGTGAAATATATCAACCAGAGTCCTGCCAAGGTTGTAAGCATCGATATCCCTTCGGGACTGATGACCGAGGACAATTCCTATAATATCCATGCCAACATCATCCGTGCCAGTCTGACCCTTACCCTGCAGCAGAAGAAACTGTCGATGCTGATGGCGGATAACCAGCAGTACCTGGGCAGACTGCGCGTTCTCGACATCCGACTTTCCCAGGAATTCATCCAGAATACGGAGTGCCAATGCCGCATACTCGAAGAGAACGACATCCGTCCGCTCCTGAAATCGCGCAGCGACTTTGCCCATAAAGGCAGCATGGGTAATGCGCTGCTCATAGCGGGAAGTTACGGCATGAGCGGCGCTTCGGTATTAGCCACCAAGGCTTGTCTGAGAACCGGTGCGGGAAAGGTAACAGCCCATACCCCAAAGCGGAATTATGAAATCATGCAGATTTCGGTACCTGAAGCAGTACTGCAGATGGATGCAGAAGAAACCATATTCAGCGAACCGGTAGATACAGAGATGTTCGATGCGCTGGGCGTAGGTCCCGGATTGGGACAGAACGAGACAACAGCCATCGCCCTCATCGCCCAACTGCGCCGTGCTACCTGTCCGCTCGTCATTGATGCCGATGCGCTCAATATTCTTTCCAGCCACAGGGCGTGGATGCAGCAGTTGCCAAAGAATATCATCATGACTCCTCATCCGAAGGAGTTCGACCGGCTTGCCGGCAATGCGAGCAGCAGCTGTACCGAAAGACTGATGAAGGCAAGCGAACTGGCAGAACGCCTCCAGGCATACATTATATTAAAGGGACATTATTCTGCACTCTGCCACCCTGACGGAAAGATTGATTTCTGCAGTACGGGCAACAGCGGTATGGCTACAGCAGGCAGCGGTGATGTGCTGACAGGTATCATCACCGGTCTTCTGGCTAGAGGATACAAACAGGAAGATGCCTGTCGACTGGGTATGCATCTTCATGGTCTGGCTGGCGATCTTGCAGCTAAAGAACTGGGTAAAGAGAGCCTCATCGCCAGCGACATTATCCAGTATCTTCCGAAAGCATTTCTCAGATTGGAAGAATAATGATCAACTGAACTTTCGCATATCAGGAAGTTAAAGGAGTTAAGGAAGTTAAGGAGTTAAGACGTATGTCTTGCTGCTTAAAAAAATACGCCAAAAAGACTGTTGTCTTAACTCCTCAGCGACCGTAGGGAGCGATAACTCCTTTAACTCCTTTAACTTCTGAACTTGAATGATCAGGGAATAAGAATATCCATAAAAGTCAGGAGTTCTCGGCTTCTGACTTTTTTACTTGTTTCTGCGCATCATAGAACCTTACTTCCAAGGTTCTCCTCAAATCATCGCGACGGTCCATATTCAACTTTTTGCGAATATGGCAACGCTGGCTGGTGATATTTGATTCACTCTTATTGAGTTCTGCACAAATTTCCTTTAAAGTATGCCCCTGAAGAATCAGCTTGCATATTTCCTTTTCGCTGAACGTAAGCCCATCACAAACCTGATCCCATGCCACTCTATTCAATTCTTCATTAAACAGATGTTCAGAAGCATGGGTAATAATCTTCTGCCGGACATCAGGAGTCAGACGCTTCATCAGGCTTTCTGCTGCTTCCGGTTCATTATCCTTCAAATCGGCAAGCATATTCAACGCCTTGTTTTCAACCCGAGTCATCCGTTTCGGCGGGCGCAACCCCTTGGTTACAATACTCATATTATATACTGCCACATAAACCAGCATCATGAAACCCAGGAAAACAGCCTTCATACTGAAAAGAGCTGGCATAAGCGGAGTGCTGAACAGGTATATCAGCAACATAGGTATCGTACCTACCGTGATGATGGCGCAAGTCTTATACAAAGTTTGGCTCAACGCTGTAATAGCCAGGATAAAGACGACAAACAGGTTGCAGATAACGCTCAAATTATCATTAGCAAAACCGAAATTGATGCAAAATACGCTATCAAGAGCCAGTTTGGCGAACATCAGAAGGTAAAGAGAAGAGATACCTTTCACGAAAGCAATCTTCCGTTTCCAAATCAGGAACTGCAGGATGCAGAACACGAATGTATGCAAGCCACAGAGGCTTAAACCATAAGGTTCTTTCACCAGCAGAAAGAGCATAATATGATAAGGTATGATAATCAGCTCGCTTATCGTCAGAAGTAGAAAGGCGATAACGCGTCGGCGGTCTACCACACCACAATATTGAGGGCATAAATGATGCTCTACCCTCACAATCAGGTTTACAATGTCATTCTTCAGTTTCATTTCGTTTTGGTTATTTTCTTACATCTTGCTTATGCTTTCGTAAGTCAAACGGCTCTTTTTCTTGGAAATTGCCATTTTTTTAGGGATTTATTGATTCCGGCTGCAAAAATACAAATAATATCAGAAATCCTTATTCAATTATCCGAAAATCGTACAACTTTAACGATTTTAAGCATAAATCAGTGTACTATTTTGCTAAAAATGGCATTTTTCAGTATTTTTCAGTGCTTAAAAATTTGGTTGTATCCAATATTCGTTCTACTTTTGCACCCGAAATCCAACGATATGAGATACAGATGAACTAAAAAGTAAGTTGAAAGTAAACTGAAAGGAGAAAAAGAACAGTTGAAAGTAAGCTTCAGAAAACAAGAGTTCTCAGTAGATTCAGGTATTGGTGATCATTATAAATATAAAAGAGTATACGAAAGTAAAAGGTGATTCTAAATCACTCAATGTATTTTTAAAAAAGAAAAGTTTAATTGAGGTATGAAGAAAAGGATTTTAATTGCGTTAGTAGCACTCGGCAGCCTTATCTGTCCTGCTCTAGCGCAGGAAGCTGCGGTAAAGACCAACTTGCTGTATGATGCAACGACAACCATGAACTTGGGTGTTGAATTCGGTCTTTCTCCAAAATGGACACTTGACGTATCCGGAAACTACAATCCTTGGACGTTTTCAAAGAACAAGAAATGGAAACACTGGCTCGTTCAGCCAGAGGCCAGATACTGGTTCTGTAACAAAATGATGGGTTCATTCATCGGCTTCCATGCCTTGGGTGGATCGCACAACATCGGTGGCATGGATCTTGACTTCAAGTTCCTGGGCACTGATTTCTCTAAGCTGAAAGACTATCGGTATGAAGGATGGTTTATCGGCGCAGGTGTAGCTTACGGCTACGCTTGGGCTCTCTCGAAACATTGGAATCTGGAAGCTGAACTAGGTGTAGGCTATATCTACTCTAAGGCAGATAAGTTTAACTGTGCTCAATGCGGAGATAAACTTGAAGATGACAAGGCACACAACTATGTGGGCCCGACGAAAGCAGCCCTCAACTTAGTGTATGTTTTTTAAAAAGAATCAGTGATGAATACATATAATATAATAGGTAGTATGTTCGGAGCCTTGCTTATCGCTCTTCCTATATCAGCCGATAATACCCAGCAGGCTTACAAGAATCTGAAAATCCAGAATAAGGCAATCAGAAAGGTTGGCAACCAGGTGAAAGTGGCTATGGACTTGAACCTTGACCAAATTCAGCTTGCCAGCAACAAAGGTCTCATCTATACCCCAATGATTCTCAACGAAAAGGATACGCTCTTCATGCCGAGTGTTGAGGTGATGGGTAAAAAGAGATATATTTACTATCAGCGTAACCAGAAAACGGCTACGGCAAACCCACTCATCGTGGCACTCCGTAAGAACAAGACAGCACAGACGCTTCATTATGAATACGCCGCTCCGTTCAGCGACTGGATGAAGAACTCAAACTTCGCTATCAGTAATGATGCCTGCGGTTGCAACCAGCAACTTCTCGACGAAGGTATTCTGAATCCGGAAGGACGTGCATTCGCTACTCCGAAGAATCTCTTCAACGCTTATGTACAGCCTAAGGCAGAAGCCGTAAAGGCAAGAAAGGAGAATGGTTCTGCCCGTTTGAACTTCAAGGTGAACAAGTGGGATATCCTGTACGATTTGGGCAACAATGCCAGAGAACTGGATAATATCCGCAAGACTCTCGACCTTGTGAAGAACGATTCGGATGTTACCATCACCAAGATAACCCTCCACGGCTATGCATCACCAGATGGCGGATATGCCAACAACAACAAGTTGTCGCATAACCGTACACAGGCGCTTTTGAAGCATATCCTGAAGACCTATCCTATTTCTTCAAAACTGTTTGCGGCCACAGCTACAGCAGAGGACTGGGCGGGAACCATCAAGTATGTAAATGAGAATGATATTCCTCAGAAGGAAGCTGCACTTGAGATCATCAACAGCAACATGCAGCCAGATGCCAAAGAGAAAGCATTGCTCAAGAAGGCACCTCAGGCTTATCGTTATCTCCTGCAGAATGTATGGCCATCACTTCGCCGTACCGACTATACGATAGAATATGATGTTCAGGCATTCAATGTAGAAAAGGCTAGAGAGGTTATCAAGACCCATCCTCAGAAGCTCTCTCTCCAGGAGATGTATCTGGTAGCCCAGACTTATCCTAAAGGTAGCGCCGAATTCAACAATGTTTTCGACATAGCTGTAAGAATGTTCCCTGAAGATAAACTTGCCAATCTCAATGCAGCCTCAGCAGCCATCGAACGTGGCGACAAGGTGAGTGCAGAGAAATATCTCCTGAAAGCAGGCGACAGCGCCGAGGCAAACAATGCCCGCGGTTGTCTGGCTTCCATGAAGGAAGACTATCAGACAGCCAAGCAATACTTTGAGAAAGCTATTGCCGGTGGTTTGAAGGAGGCGCAGGAAAACCTGGATAAAGTAAACCAGGCACTTTAAAGAAAGTATCTGAACTTTCGCAAGTGGTTTAAGTACGGGCTGAAGGCCCAAAAGCTCCAGAAGCAGCACGCCCTGAACCAACGGTCACCAGCCGAAGGGAAAGGTAAAGGGCGTGTAGGGCGATACTTGAGTAACTATTTACTTTCTATTTATATAAGTATAAGATAAAAGATGATGTAAAATACGATCTGTTTTCAGCGGATTGTGCCAATATGTGCGAAACTTAATTTTGAGAATAAGAATTAATTAAATATATTGTATAACTTTTTTGTATTAAGTAAAAAGATTATGAAAAAAATGAATTTGCTCGTAATGAGCTTGGTTTCAGCCGCAGCTTTGTCTTTCACTAGCTGCAGCAGTAATGATGAATTGGATGGTGACAAAGCAGGTCAGGCTAAGGTAGATGGTTTCTACATGACTTTGAATGTACAGACTCCAAAGTCAGATGGTACCAGAACTGTAGTTAACAATCCTACAGATGCAACTGCAGAAGAATCAGATGTAACAAGCGGTACAATCTACTTGGTAGATGCTACTGGTAAAGTTGTTTTCACAAAGCCAATCACAGAATCAGACTGGAAAGCAGGTAAGCCAACTCAGGGTAATGATGGTTCTACCCAGATTAAGATTGAAGTAGATAAGGTAGTTGCAGGTCAGACATACAAGGTATATTTCTTGGCTAACGCCGACAGCGAAGACCCATTGAACAGCACATTCTCAACTACAGCAACTACAGATAATAAGTTCGTAGGCGACTATGCAAAAGCCAACAATTTTGCTATGTTCAACCAGAACGATACACAGGTAGATGGTAACGGTTATACAGTAACCTTCATCAAGGCTAACAATAATGAAGCTAACCCAGCAAAGGTTAATTATAAAACAATACCTAATGCTCCTATCAAGGTTGAACGTGTAGTAGCTCGTATCGATGCTCCAACTACTAGCAAGTCAACAGTTCTTGCAGATGCTCCAGCTGATGCATCAGCGGCTTTGAAGGTAGCAATGATGGATGCTAAGGAAAAGGTAAAGAGCATTGAGTTGACAAACTATGCAATTTCCAACTTGGCAAACAAGTCTTACGTAATGCAGAATTGGAATTCTTCTGCACTTGTCATTCCTGATGACAAAGAAGGCTTCAGCTACATCCAGCCAACAGCAGCTTTCGGTGACAATTACACATACCAGAATGGCGGTTTCACTACTACAGAAGAAACCAAGGTAAACTACGTATTCGAGAATAACTCTACAACTGCTCCTACAACCATGTACTTCGAGTATCAGATTAAGTTGGATGGCAGCAAGTTTACTGGTGCTGCAGACTTCGAGGATGGTACATTCTATCGTTACAACAACGTTATCTACACCTCTTTCGCTCAGATCTTCGAAGATTACAAGGATGTAACAAACCTCTTCGGCGAAGGCAAGAACGCAGGCACAATGAAGGAAGAATTGAGTAATGCCATCAAGGACGAAGCAACGTTAGCAAAGTTCCGTCATGATTACAACATTGAAGTATTCAAGGGAGGTAAGACATACTACAAGCATGTTATCAAGGACAATTACATCGGTTATGCTAACGCTATCCAACGTAACAGCATCTATCGCCTCAATATTAACAACATCTTCAACGTAGGTGCCCAGGTACCTAATGGTACTCCAACAGAGAATGATTTCTACTATCTCAACGTTACCGTTACTGTTAACCCTTGGGTTCTCAACACAGAAGACGTTAACTTGCAGTAATATTCCGTCAAACCAGACAGATAAAATATAAATACTTATATATATACCAATACTCTCGGGGGAGCAATCCTCCTCCGAGAGTTTATCAACCAAACGTTCGTTCTGAAAAGAACGAAAACATTCTTAAAAGATAACTAACATTGCCGCCCATGTATAAAAGGCGGGAGATACAAAGACGTGCCGTCATCCCCCCAACCCGAAAGACTGGCACTTTTCATCCTTAGATAATAACGATGCCGAAGGCAACGAAACAGAGAGTTGATGAAGCAAAGATATTCGCTACCTACGGCACTCTCTATATAAAATAAGTAAAAGTAAAAGATTATAAAAGATAAAGAATATGGCACATTTCCTCAACAACAAATGTTGCAAGCTGGTTTGCATCTCAGCCATCGCACTCACTTCTCTTTCATCATGCATGAAAGATGATATCACGAGCTGCCCTACAGCTAAGTTGTCGCTCAAATTCGACTATACTTATAATGTGAAAGAGGCTGATGCTTTCTCTGCTGAGGTGAAGAACCTCAACGTTTATGTATTCGACAAGAACGGTAAGTTCGTAGATAACTATACCGAGTCGGCTGACAAGTTTGAAACAGGTCATAAGATGGAAATCACAGACCTGCAAGCAGGCAAGTATACCTTCGTCTGCCTGGCTCGTGACAAGCAGCCTGCCGCAATGGGAACAAGAGCCGAAGGTGATGATGAGACCGAGTTTAGGTTTACTAAACTTACCCCAGGTATCTCTACCATCAACGACCTGCAAGAGGAAATGGGCAAAAAAAACGCAGAAGAATCCGTTAACGACAAGCACTTCACCGCCCTCTATACCGCACAGGAGTCCCTCAACTTTGATGGAGAAAACGATGTGCAGGGAAAATTGAGTCTGATGAAGTGTACCAAGACATACCGCGTGGTGATGCTTCCATTCGAACCCGACCAGGAAGGATTCACAGCCGAAAACTTCGATGTAGAAATCAAAGGTTCCGCTGCCCTACTCGACTATAAGGGCGACAAGGTAAAGCCAAAGGCTATCACCTATCTTCCTTATGAGAAGAAACTGGTAGAAAACCACAGCGGCAAGACCGAGGTAGAAGGCGAATACGTAGAAAAGGCGCTGGTTTACGACCTGTCATCATCACGTATGTTCGAAACCAAAGATGACAACAAGAGTCGCGCTGCCGACGGATCCAGCCAATATGATGACAAGCGCATCGTCATCACAGACAAGCGCATCAACAAAGTCATCTTCAACCACTCCCTGCCTTGGTTCCTCTCACTCTGTGCCAGCGACCGCTACGGCAAAGACTGGAGCGACCAGCAGTATCTGGACCGTCAGGACCATTACACTCTGGTATTCTACGTGCCAGCTCCAAGTTCTACCTACAGCATGGATGCAAGAATCAAGGTAAACAACTGGGTTCTGAATCTTCAGAATGCCGACCTGGGAAAATAAGAAAAGAAAGAAGTATAAGTAAAAGAAAGAAAACATGAAACGCTATCAATCTACTCTGACCAAGATGACACGCCCAGTGTGTATGGCACTCGCTGCTTTGCTCATGGTAGGCGCAATGGCATCCTGTTCAGAGAACGAAAATACAGAAACAGCTCAAAGCGACAATGCCTATCTGAGCCTCAGTTTCTCTACCGGCACCGGAAACAGTACCAGAGCCGGAGAAACTAGCGGAAAGGCTCTTGCCGACAATGAGACTGATGCGAATCCTACTCAGGAGAGCGACATCCATAATATCAAGGTATGGGTGTTCAAATCAAATACCGGCGATGAAGCCACTCCTATCTCTTATAAAGCAGAGACGCTGAGCGAAGTGAAGAACGGTAACTATACCCTGAACCTCCGATTCCTGAGAAAGATTGGCGGCGAAGAAGTAAAGAACATCGACCTTTACATCCTGGCAAACTCTGAGAGCATCAACATGCCGGACCAGATAAAAGGCAAAGACCTCAGTTCTGTTACCCGCAAAGATCTGAAAGAAGTCAGCTTTACCTCACCTTTCGGTATCAATAGCGATGGTACTGCAGAAACAAAAGAGGTTTCAAAGGAAAAGGGACTCCCTATCTCCCGCGCCATCACTCAAATCTCTGTAGACGCCCATGTGGCTGATACAGAAGAAGGAGCCAAAGACAAAGGCATCAAGATTCCTCTGGTTCGCGCCGTTTCGAAACTCCATTTTTACTTTGCCCGCAAAAAGGGTACTGATGCCAACACCAGTCAGGTAAAGGTAACAAGAATAGAGGTAGAAGGCAACACCATTCCTACTGCCAGCTATGTTTTTCCCGACGAAGCGACATATAACGAGAATGGTTACAACCAGGACGTAACCAGTCAGAAATACGACAACGCAGGTACGACTTACGTACCAACGACTCTGAAACTGGCAGGTGTAGAGAACAAGGATATCAAGGAAGTGGATAATCCTGAGAGTTTCATCAAAAAGAGTAATCAGTCTGCCCAGGAATATCTGGATGCTTTTAAACAGGCAAGCATTGGTTCTCACAATCTCTGTTATCTCCGTGAAACCAACAAAGCCATCCGAGGCACCATCTACTATTCATTAGATGGCGGAGCAACCGAGAATCACGAGACCTTCAATATTCCTTCTGAAGGAAATGCCATCAGAAACAGAGAGCTGGTAGTTTATGGTTATTTCCTCAACGGACAGATGGGCAAGCTCACCGTTACTCCTACCATTCAGGAATGGCAGGATGGAGGAACATTCGATTTCATCGATGCCTCAACCAACGTGGTTATCCCTGGCGGAGATCAGACAGACTGGGGCTACAAGGTATATTACGGTTTCCCAAAACGCGGACCGATGATTACGCTCAAGGATATCGATACCAATGGTAAGCCTTGGATTCTCCAGACAGACAACCCGATGTTCGGATTCGTAGAATGCGACGAAAATGGCTACTATCCAGAAGAAGAACCGGTTTACGATCCAATCATTACAGACCAAAACAATGGCAAGAATCCGGTAGGATATACCTACAAGATAAAGGATTTCATCATCAATCAAAGTGGTGAGAAGAAGACGCTCTACTTCTATGTCGTGCCAAAGAACAGACTGGATCTGGCAAAGCCACATAATGTAAAGGCGCAGGTGTTCCTGACCAAATATCCGAACGATAAGTTTGTCCTGAATCCAGGTTTCAAATATAAAGGATGTACTGAGGGCAAATTCGCCGGTAAGGATATTCACTTTGAACAAGTATTATAAAGACAACAGAAAATAACATTCATCATGAAGAAGTTATATATAGACATAAGATTCGCAAAATGCCTCTTGGCTCTTACGGCAGGATGGCTCATGGCAGGATGCTCAGCTGAAGACGAACTGGAAAACGGTTCGGCTGCACAACAGCTGAGCATGACTCCCATGGTCAACGACCTGCAGACCACAAGAGTGAAGGAAGAAGAGAATCTTCATGAAAAAACTCTGTCTTCTCTTGACTTTAAGATGTTCGAACCAACATCCAGCGAACGCAGAATAGACAGTCTGTTCGACACCCCTGCAGAGAACAAAGCAGAGGAACTGGGTTCGGGCGACTGGAAATCGACACTCCATCTTGATGTGAATAATACTTATCCTTACTATGCAGTAGCCAATGCAAAGGAAAATCTCAAAGGTAAGAACCTGTCAGAACTCCTTGCCAGTACCCAGCAGGATGATGACATCTGGAAGCCAGCTACCATGGTAAACGACAAGAAATTCCTGATGAGCAGCCAAGGTAAGTATACCATCACCCAAGATCCGGAACAGGATATTCCGGTAGAACTGGTGAGAGCGGCAGCCAAAATCAAGCTGAACATCTCTTCTACGGTGAAGGATTACAAAATAACAAAAGTAATGTGGAAGTTCATCAATTACAATACCAATACAGCTATCTTTGCCGGTCAACCTGCTACTCCCAATATCATAAAAGATAATCAGGAGTATGATGCTACAGCAGATAAAGACAATATCTATAAGGTAACAACTTACAGCTATTCCACAACATGGAACGGGAAAGAGGATATGCCACAGTTTGTTGCAGATGTAACTTTCGAAAAAAACACGGATGCAAAAACAACCATTACCAAGCATCTGGTTATCCCTGTCCGTGATCCGCAAGGCGAAAAGAAGTTAGACCGCAACTATATCTATACCGTCAATGCAGTCATCAAGTATCTGGATACCAATACAGATATTGATTACAACGGAGAGGAAGACTATCTGAAATGGGCGATTACCAAATGGACCGTAGGTGAAGATACCCACGTCAATGCGGATGGGGCAAGCTATCTGGTGGTATCTCCTACTGCCATTGATATAAAAGGTGGTGAAAGCAATGATTTTACAGATTACACCATGCGTTGGTTTGCATCTAATGAATGTGACATTGAGAATCCAACTACTTATTATTTTGACAGATATGGTAATAAGCAGTCCGGACAGGATGGACAGATCAAGGCAAATTTCGAAGAGTCTACAGGAAATCGCTATAGAGGATGGATAGACGTACATGCTGGAGCTCCATCATACTGTACTATTCAATATTCCTATTTTAACATCAAAGTTAGAAACGCAGACAAGAAACAGGAAATAGCCGTAAGAAAGTATCCTTCGGTCTATTCAATGAATGTAAGAAGCGAAGGTACAAATGATTTTGAAGAGAAGAATCATCTGTACACGATACAGTTCTCCAGCAACAAGTATGCTACAGATTACACCATTGCCAAACCTGTAGTCAACAATGAGAATATGTCTGCCGACAATACGGTATCTCCTGCTTACATCCTTGCATCAACCGCAAAGGGTGAAACAAAAGTCGAGGATAATCAGGCAGCAAGAGATTACTGTAAAAAGTATCAGGAAAAGGCTACAACTTATAAGGGGGAAAGTCTCGAACTGAATGGTTGGCGACTTCCTACAAAGGAAGAAATCAACAGAATCTATAAGTTAGGCAACGAAGATAAGGCTATAAGCAATCAGCTGCTGAGAGGCGAATCCTATTGGACGCTGGATGGAGACAAGACCGAGAGGAACGGCAACAACCCGCAGAACGATACCTACGTTCGCTGCGTCCACGACCTGACTCCGGGTGAAATAGAACTGATAGAGAAACAAGGTGAAAAGTAAAGAAGGTAAATGACATGAAAGAAATAAAATTATATATCGGAATCATAGCAGTCCTGTTAACAGCAATGTTGACAGGCTGTTCTGACAGTATAGCCGACAGCGAACCTTCTAAAGACGAAACCGAAGAAGGTTACTACACAGCCAGTTTCAATGTATCCATCCCCAACTTCGAACAACAGGTAACCCGAAGCACCGTGTTCATGAATGAAGGAATTCCGAAAGACAGCATGAAACTCTTCTGCTTTGATAATGAAGGTCAGTTTATAGGTTTCGGCAAGGTTACAGAATTTAAAGAAATCAAAGGATTCACAAGAGACAATAATGGTACAATTCATGATGATGGAGACATTCATCCGAATGGAAGCACAGAACCACATAATTTCTATGCAACCATACCAAACCAAACGTCCCGTATCCATCTGGTTGCCAACACAGGAAGCCAATACCAAACCATCAACTGGGGCAACCAGGCAAATTGGGTAGGTATGCATGAGAATATGCTCATGACTACATTTGAAACAGAACATGGTGAAAACCAGGCTGCCTATATACGCTATTGGGGATATATCAAGAAAGACTCTCCAGAAGAACTGAAAGAGTATCTGAAACCAGATACCAAAAAGAAAGATTATATCATTCATCTCATCAGAGACAGAGCGAAGATTTCTGCAGACTGGAGCGATTCGGTAAAGAAAGCAAATCCTGGTATAATAAACGACTTTAAAATGACAGTCATCAATGGTGTGGCTTACGGAACGCTGGCTCCCTTCAACAGAGACAGTCTGTTATTCAACCCTACTACAGGAGATGAAGAGTGGGTATGGAAGGTAAATTATGTTACCCCAGCCATCAACACCCGAAGACTGAAAGGTGATGTTGGTCAGATGTTCAACCCGACAGGTGCTTTCGAAGAGCACAATCTGCCAACAGATCCTGCTAAAGTGATTTTATGGCATGATGGCCTCTATTACCTGATTTACTTACAGGACAGCAATAATAAGCCATACGCCATCAAGCGTAATTATGAATATAAAATCATCATTGATAAGCTGGATAAGAGCTATGGCAATTCTAATTCTGAGGTAGCATTGAAAAGTGCACCGGCAAACAACCCTTGGATTAGAGTAGAACAGATTGTACCGGGCATTACTGATGGAAATTACGAACTGGCTATCGTCGGAGGTACTTATAAGACTGTAAATACAGGTGAAAATACTGAGCAGACGGTACAGTTCACTTATAAGGGTAGCGATGCCGAAACGAAGCAACCTACCGATTTCGAGGCTTTATGGACTGAGAATCTGACATACGCAACTGCAGATGCACCAGAGGTTACCAGCTATACTTATGACGAATCAACAAAGACTGGTACCGGTACCATCACCTATAGACTGGACAAGATAGACAAGACGTGGCGAGAGGGCATCATACACCTCATCGACAAAGTGCATGGACTCAACAGAAGCATCCATCTCTATAGTGTGAGTGAGGCTAATTATGACTTCAAAAATGCCAATAATATAAGTGCAACATTGAACAGCGAAGGAGATTTCACCATCACCATCCCTAATGATTATCCTGACGGACTGCTGCCAGTGAATTTCAAAATCGCATCCAATGATATCAATCCAGAAGACTGGAAGGTAGAAATAGGTGATACTCAAGCCGAAACGGAAGGCAAATGCAAAACAGGCAGCTGGTTTACCTATAAGGCTGAAGTAATCCAGAGGAATTCAGGAACTCTTCTGGAGGAGAAGGGAAAAAGAAAGTATACATATCCCTTTAAGTTGAGGAATGTGCGCAGCAATGCCAAAAAAGGTGACAAGGGATACTTCTGGCTGAAGGCTGATAACTTCAACCAAGGAAAGGCCAAGAAGTTTGAATTCACCTATCAGTAACTGAACTTTCGCATGTGGTTCAAGAACGGGCTGAAGGCCCAAAAGCTCCTAGCCCAGGGCATCGCCCTGGGTATAATAGCAATCAGCAAGGCGCCCTGTAAGGGCAAAAGCTTTATGTTTTGCCTGGAGTTTTAAAGCTTTTGCCCTTACAGGGCGACAGGTTTGCGTCCGTAATAACCCAGGGCGATGCCCTGGGCTAGGGGCTTCTGCCCTTTCAGGGCGTATGGAGCTTACATGCGAAACTTGAGTCAGTAGTAAGTCTAAGAAAAGTTTAGTTCATATATCTGTATCGGGGCGCATATCGTTTCAAAATTTAAATGCCCCCAAATATCAATGAAATAGGTAATAAAATAATTATCATTTACTATACAAATAGTATGCGGGAACCAATAAATTAAACTAGACTGGTCGTTGGAACTGTAGTTGCCGAGGTGATCTCACCTTCTATAGTTCCGCGGCTTTTTTTTATATAAAAAACCTTGCCACTTTCAATTTTATTTTGTAATTTTGCACCCGTTAGTAATATCATTAATTCCAATATAAAGATGATGGCAAGATTCATATTCCTCAGTTTCTTCATGCTGGTTGGAGCCTTAGCCCCAACCAAGGCTCAGAACAGTTTCCCATACCCTGCTCTGCCAGACAGTCTGCGCAGCGTAGAGCAACGCGCAGCATACCTGAGTGAGCACTATTGGGACAACTTCAACTTTTCCGATACCCTGGAACTGGCAAACAAGGAGATGGCAGAACAGGGCTTTGTCAACTTCATCGATATTCTGGCACGTTTCGACCAGGAAATAGCCCAGAAGGGTGTTGCTGCCTTTACAGCCAAAGCTTACCAGCAGAAGCCATCTAAAGAGAAGTTTGAAAGCCTCATAGAGCATTATTATGAGAACCCTGAGTCGCCCATGCGCAACGACAGGGTATATGCCCTATTTCTGGAAGACATGGCTAAATCGCCATACTTTGATGAAACCGAGAAAGAAAGAATAGGATTTAAACTGAAACAGGCAAGAAAGAACTTGCCTGGCACACAGGCTACCAACATCAGTTTTATGCTGGAAGACGGTAAGCCTCATCAGTTGAGCGATTACCGGGGAAAGAAGGTTATCTTATATTTCTACGATCCTGACTGCGAGAACTGCCACAAGATATCTGCATGGCTCGACAAACAGACAATACCAGCCGGCTTCAGTCTGCTCCGCATCGTAGCAGATAACCGCTTGAGCACGATTTACGGGCTCAAAGCCATGCCAACCATTTACCTGTTGGATAAAGAGAATAAGGTGATATTAAAAGACTGTACACCGGAACAGCTCATGGAAGCATTACGGGGAAATGAAAACAGAAAGTAAAACTAGACTGGTCGAAAGAAGCGACATCTGTTATTGAATAAACATATCATTTACTATCATTTGTCTTAACTTCGTATATTATATATCAACATACCATTCATTATAATTGTAACTTCATATCATTTATTATATATCTGAATTGCATTTTACTATTTATATGTATCTTAATTAGCTCGGGAAGAGTCATACTTCAACTTGAACTCCTCACGGGCGTGATCATTGCGCATTACAACAACCACATAGTCACCATCCTTAACTGTTCCTACCTTGGCAACAAGCGTATAATAACCATACTGACCAGACTTTCCATAATCACCTGTTTCGGTAATGATTAACTTCTTGCCAACCAACTGAGTTGCAAACTTGATATTTGTACCTTGATCGAAGATTACATTCTTATGAGTCAGCATCAACTGACCACCCGGAAGAACCTTGCAAACCAACTTCTCATCATTCTCAGCCTTACTGTTAGACTCCTCGCTTACGGCAGAGCCCGCAGTCATGGAATAGCTGAGCAAAGAGAAACCTGACTCATCGGTGGTAACGCGACTAACTGTTTCACCCATTTCATCGTCAGATGCACTGCAACTTACAAATCCTATTGTCATCATAGTCATAGCGATGACCATCATAAAATACTTCTTCATAGTTATACCATTTACTAATTGTTTTCATTATCATTTAAACCAGTCATCTTCAGATTCCAGCCTTTCGGCCATTACCATCCGATGCTTTTAAAAACAAACACCTTTCGGTTTAAATCATCTTTTACAATTACACAAATGATATGTTGGGAGGAGTGATATCATTTACTATTGGTTATCATTTACTATTGCTTATCATTTACTATTGGTTATCATTTACTATAGGGCTTATACCCCTCTTACATGTCCTGTTCTTTCGTTTGAACATTGCAAATATAGGAAAAAAGGCAATAGGATGCAAGTTTTCTTAGTTAAATCATGTAAAGATTTTCTTGTTATCGTGCACAATATGTATTACATGCTGACAGATTGTATGATTGCGAGAAAAAAGGGGATAAAACAAAAGCGGGAACCCTTTCGGATTCCCGCTCATATCTTGTGTTGTAAAATCTCGAAGATTAGTCGAGGTTAGCCAACTTGTTGTCAGAATGAAGAACATCCTTGATCTTGT
>OMDA01000604.1_pt1 | contig 17907 bp, 12 predicted proteins | sample 1645141 | NCBI WGS metagenome assembly OMDA01 (sample SAMEA103958151, study PRJEB25191) | human gut metagenome | reverse complement strand
CACATTTAGTATTAATATTGTTTACTAAGGCAATATCTGCATTACTTGTATCTAATCCCTGATATATTTCTTCAAGAGAACCCATATCAACTAATAAATAAAGTTTTGAGATATTACCAACATGTGCAATGTAATCATTAATCTTTCTTGTAATAGTTTGTACATCCACATCTAATGGCATATCAATCGCATCAAATATATAACTATTCAACATTCTATTGGCTGCTTCCGCAATAGAACTTGCAGTTGAATAACCATGTGCAATAATAACCGCAATTGTAAGATCTTCACCAGAATGTGCAAAATACTTAATCATACAAATACAGATAATGCATTCTACAAACTCATCAATATCCTGGTTCATATTATTCTTTAAGTAATGAGAAACTTCCTGTCCTATTTCATATTCACGATGAAATTCAAGTTTTAGATATTTCTTTAAATTTTTTACTTCATCATAATTCTCATTGATCCAGTTATTTGTGAGATATGTATTCTTAGAGAACTCTGAAACATATGTCGCAAGTGCAATCAACTCATTATGTGAAGTCCTAAAGCCATAATGTTCAGTGATATTATTAAATATCTTTTCTAGATAGTTTGTAAGATAATCAATTGAATCTGCACGATTATCATTAAATATAAGCTTCTCAAAATATCTATCTACAGTATTCTGTGCATTTACTGCAAATGAATGGTCTCTTTTAATATTAATTAATGATTGATAAAAATCTTTAATGATCCCCTGATCTGATACAGGAAGAAGTGTGTTAAGAGACACAAGTTTATGCTTCTTCATAATCATAGAGGAAACATCTATACTATTTCTAATACTGTCAGGTAAATCATAAGCATGTATTTCTAACGTATCTGAATTACTTTTATATAATGCACTCACACAGCTTGCCTGAATAGTATTAGTCAGTTCACCAATATTACCTACAAATGTATGATTCAGTAACAACTCATAAACGTTAGATGAAATAAGAATTGTTTTGCCAACACGCTTCTCTTCGTTCTTCAAAAAGCTATACATAAGTTCTAGCTTTTCATTTTCTCCTCTTTGTGCAAGAGATGGAATTGTAAGAATAACTGGAATACGTCTGAGGAATGTTTTTAATAATGCTTTTTGTGGCACTTCTGTTGTCGCAAATATAATTCTACATTTAGATTTATACCACTTATTATTATCACCTACTAAGTGATAAATTCCCTGGTCCATATAAAGGAATAATTTTTCCTGGCATTCAGCATTTAAACAATGCACTTCGTCTAAGAATAATACACCGCCATCCGCAAAATGTAATAAACCTAAGTTATCACTATCTGCACCTGTAAAAGCACCTTTTTTATAGCCAAACAGATTCGCTGTGAGTAGTTCTGGGTTATTGGCATACTCTGAACAGTTCACCTGTACAAAATTCTTAGATGCATCAATTAAGCCTGTGTCTACACAATATTCATACGTAAGTTTAGCCATAAATGATTTACCCGTACCAGTTGGTCCATAAAACAACATAGGTAATCCTACTGGAGGGTAAGATACTGTTGCCTTAATCTTCTCTACAATCTGATACATGCTTTCATTAGACCCAATAAGCTTTTCAAAGTTCTTTAATTCTGTCTGATTGTTTAACTCAGCTTCCAATTCATCTAAAGATTTGTATTCATCTGATGAGAGCTTCTTCTTATACTTACTTTCAAGAGACCCCCTTGAAAGATATAAAACAGGGCTTGTTTTTATTTTAATAAGCTTCTTGTCATTAAATAGTTCATTTAATAGTCTAGTCACTTGATTTCTACTTAGTTTTAATTCTTTTGATAATTGGATAGATTGACATTCATCGTATAAATTTTGATCCATTCTTCCATTAATCAACAACATTATTTTTTCTTCCAATGAAATCACCTCATCATTCATGATAAAACAAATAAAACTTGTACGCAACAATAGTGATTCGTTATACTATTCAAGTAAACACCTAAGCATTAATTGGCACGAATTTTGCTATATAATAGTGAGGGGTGATGAATATGAAACAAAAAATGCAATATATTCAAACATTAAAACAAACATTAAAATTAAATCAAAAACTATTAAAATCGTTAGATTTCCTTACTGACAACATTGATGATATCAATAAAGTTGTTCAACAAGTATTAGAAACCAATCCTTTTTTAGAACTAAAATCACCTAAAAACTATGATACTCAGCAGTTTATTGAAAGTATTTCTAATAAACGTTCTTTAAAAGATGATCTCTATTTACAATTAAGTGCATGTACTCGCCCATATAATGAAGATTTGATGGATTATTTGATTGAATCATTAGACGATAGCGGATTCTTATCCTACCCTATTGATCAATATCTCACTGATTTAGATATAGATAGAGAAATGCTTGATGCTCATTTAGATATATTACGTTCTTTTGAACCAAATGGTGTTGGAGCTGCTGATGCTATTGATTCAATTATCATTCAACTAAAAAATAATAATAAAACAAAAAGTTATACACTATTTAGAGATTATCAGGATGTTATCTTAACTCAGAACTATTCACTTATTAAAAAGAAAACAGGATTAAAAAAAGAAGAGATAGACCATTTATTTTATGAAATACGTTCTTGTAATCCCTTCCCATGTAATATGTATAGTTCATCCCAGGATGATTATATCTCCCCAGATATTCTAATAGAGGTAGAAGATTCTAATATTATGATTACTCCTATCAATCAACCTGAACTCATCGTAAATGATCTTCTTTATGAGAAGGTAAAGAATGATGAAAATATGAAATCTTATTTTAATGATGCACATTTCTTAATTGAAAATCTCACAAAGAGAAATCAAACAGTATTATTTGTCGCAAATGCTTTAGTTGATATCCAGAGTGGTTATTTCTTATACGATGATGAATTATATCCATGTACCTTATCACAGCTTGCAAGTGAAACAGGATTCCATGAATCTACTATTTCACGTACATTAAATAATAAGTACTATAGCTTTAATGGTGAGGTTTATCCGCTTAAACAGCTTCTTGTTTCTCAAACTGCTTCAGGAGATAGTAGTGATTCTATTAAAAAGGCTATTGTGGAATTAGTTGATAGTGAAGATAAAGAACATCCACTTTCAGATAATCAAATTCTAAAGAAACTAGAAGAATTAGAATTACATTGTTCACGTCGAGTCATTGTCAAGTATAGACAACAATTAAATATTCCTTCGTCTACAAAACGTAAGGTTCTTAAATAAGACTATGACTTGTACTTAGCCTTTTCACATAAAGAGTAACTAAATAGACTTGGGGTTAACTCAAGATTTAAAACTGCCAGGGGTGTGAACTCCTGGCAGTACTTTTAGGCTGTAAACTTTTTAGGGACAGTTTTCTGTCATTATTTTTTCCCATCTTCTACTTCTCTCAATTTTCTGAATGCCCAAAAAATTCTTATAAATACTATGATTAATAGAACAAGTTCTGCACCGACAAGAAATTTGTAAGTAGCACCAGACATATAAGAAGCACTCTCTGTTAATAAATGATGAAGAAACAAAATTATATATGCTGCGAGTGCTACCAAACATGCAAAAGACAAAAAGCGAAAAATTTTCTCTGACTTATTCTTCATAAAATTTCCCTCCCTAAAGATTATATGATTAAGCTAACTTTTTGAATAATCATCTGCTTTTAAAAGATTTCTCAGTTCAAATGACATCATTTATATTTTTTATGAGAAAATTTTATCAAGGAATCTTTAGCTTTTCAACATTTTGCTATATTTTATTGAAAATTGGCTGTGGAAAGGCGTGCCACTAACATTATGGGGTTGATCTCTTTGCCAATACAATTTTTCAGGATAATAAACTACCATTTGAATACCCATAATCAACAGGTGACGATTTAAGAGAAATGTAGAGCAAAAATATTCAGGATATATACTATCTGTCTATGACTGATAGGAAATGATTTCTGTAGATATTTCTTGATTTTATCCATAACAGTCTTTCCATATTTCTGTGGTTAAATCTATTCTCCTGTTCATTCAGGAATAAAGGCATCTCTCTTTTAGTTATTCCATGATATATCCCAGTAATACTACTTTTAATATTACCGATTATTATATGAGCTCTAAACATAGTAAATAAGCGAAAAATCACCACCCATTTGCAAAAGAAGAGCTTTAAATAAAAAGAGATAACCAATCACGGTTATCTCTTAAGCCCTTAATAACACAAGGCTTTCCTAGTTATTTTCCTGATATACTCTATTATCTAAATGTACAAAACGTTCTTTGATTTCCTGTGTACGTCCCTTATTCCAGAAGTTATCACCAAGATAACCACAAGTTCTACGACATACATTTAACGTCTTATGGTTTCTATTACCACAATTAGGACAATACCATTCATTATTTTCATCTAATAAGATTTCTCCAGAGAAACCACATTCCTGACAATAGTCAGACTTAGTATTGATTTCAGCGTACTGGATTGTTTCATACATATAGTTAATTAATTCTTTCATGGCATCAAAGTTATTTGTCATATTAGTCACTTCTACATAACTAATAGCTCCTCCAGAAGAGATTTTCTGGAACTTCGCTTCAAAGCCTAATTTAGAGAATGCATCAATATGTTCTCTTACATTGACATGATAAGAGTTAGTAATATAGTCTTTATCTGTTACACCAGGAACGATACCGAATCTCTTCTTTAATGCACGTGCTAATGTATAAGTAGTAGATTCTGCAGGAGTACCATATAAGGCAAATCCTAAACCTGTATCCTTCTTCCACTTATCACATGTATTTCTTAATTTCTGCATAATTTCAAGAGCTAATGCATCGCCTTCTTCAGTAGTATGAGACTGACCAATTAATGCCACTACACATTCATATAAACCAATATAACCTAATGATAATGTAGAATAACAAGTATCTAATAATGAATCAATCTTTTCTCCTGGTTTTAATCTTGCGATGGCACCATACTGCCAATGAATTGGAGAAATATCTGAAGGAGTACCCTTTAAGCTTTCATGTCTTAACATCAATGCTTCATAACATAAATCTAAACGTTCATCTAAAATCTTCCAGAATGAATCCATATTCTTATTAGCTGATAAACCAACATCAGTTAAGTTAAGTGTAACTACACCCTGGTTAAAACGACCATACCACTGGTATTCACCTTTTTCATTCTTCCATGGAGATAAGAATGAACGACATCCCATACAAGGGAATACTTGTCCTTCATAGTTTTCTCTCATGATCTTTGCGCTGATGAAATCAGGCATCATACGCTTAGATACACACTTAACAGCTAAATCTGTTAAATAACGATACTGTGAATCATCAGGCACATTATTATCATCTAATACATAAAGTAATTTAGGGAATGCTGGAGTGACATAAGCACCCACAGGATTCTTCATACCGATATATCTCTGTTTTAAGATTTCTTCAATTAATAAAGCTGTTTCTTCAATATAGTCTGGTTCTTCTCTTAAATACATGAAAATAGATAAGAATGGAGCCTGACCATTGGTAGTAGAGAATGTATTGATCTGATACTGAATCGTCTGTACACCTGCTTTGATTTCTTCATGAAGACGAGACTTTGCGATCTTTTCAATCTGTTCTTCTGTATAATCAATACCTACTTCTTGGCCTTCTTTTCTTACAGCCTTTAAGTGTTTCTTATATGATACACGTACATAAGGTGCTAAATGAGAAATAGAGATTGTCTGTCCTCCATACTGACCATTAGCAACCTGCTGAACAATCTGAGTTGCAACAGTACAAGCTGTTTGTAAAGACTTAGGTGTTTCAATCAATTTATCATTAATAACTGTACCATTCGCAAACATATCCTTTAAGTTTACTAAATCACAGTTATGCATCTTCTGGATATAGTAATCCATATCATGGAAATGAATAATACCATCATCATGTGCCTGTACAATCTTTGGTGGTAATAATAAACGGCGGCAATAGTCTCTAGAGAATTCACCAGCAATCAAGTCTCTCTGAGTAGCTAATACAGTCGCATCTTTATTAGAGTTTTCATCCATTGCTTCTTTATTAGTTTGATTGACAATACCATAAATCGCATTATCAATTGTATTCGTTTCTCTCTGGAATTCTCTTACTTTAAGATAGCCTTCATAAGCCTTGGCAGTAAGTACTTCTCCCTTTTCAATTAACTTTTCAAAAACCTGTCCTTCAATACGATAAATACTGATAGATGCTGCTCCACTTGATTTATGCCAGTCTTCAATTTCATGTGAGATCTTAGATGCAATTTCAGGTTTCACAATACCGCTGCCATAGCGCATAGCCTTTAAAATCGCATTTTCAATCTTACTTCCATCAAAGGCTACCTTTGAGCCATCTCTCTTGATTACCTCCACGTTATTTACCCTCCTCATAAGAAAATCTATTAGGATGAAATACCTAATAGATTCTTTTCTAATTCTATATTAATCTAAATTAGTTGGACATGCAACTAATATGCTTGAGATAAAAAAATATCTCACCAATAATTTATTAACATGAAAAAATGTTGAATTTATCAACGTTTTTTTAATTATTGATAAACATCAAGAATGTTTACCCTTAAACAGTATAAAAACCCATGAGCCTAATGTCAAGCATTTCTCATGGGTTTCTTTTTTTCGCAATGTTGAAAGCGAATTAACCTAAATCTTCACCATTGCTTGCAACAACTTTCTTATACCAGTCAAATGAATCTTTCTTACTTCTTTCTAGTGTACCGCTTCCATCGTTGTTACGATCTACATAGATAAAGCCATAACGTTTCTTCATTTCACCTGTAGTAAAAGAGACACAGTCAATGCAGCCCCATGGTGTATAACCCATTAAGTCTACACCATCAATTTCTACAGCTTTCTTCATCTGTTCAATATGTGCTCTTAAGTAATCTACACGATATGGGTCATGACAGCTGCCATCTTCTTCCTTCTTATCAATCGCACCAAAACCATTTTCTACAATAAATAATGGTTTTTCATATCTTTCATACATCTGATTTAATGCATAGCGTAAACCTTCTGGATCGATTGCCCATCCCCAGTCAGATACTTTAATGAATGGGTTAGCCACAGAATGTTCACTAGATCCATCTAAAGATTTAGAAACATCTTTATGTGCTGTAGAGTCTACAGTATTAGTCATGTAATAAGAGAATCCGATATAATCTACTGTACCTGCAGCTAAAGCTTCTTTATCTTCTTCAGTGATATCTAAGTTAAAGCCTTTGTTTTCAAACATCTTTAAGGCATAACGTGGATAATGACCACGGCACTGTACATCACAGAAGAACCATCTCTGATGCATCATTTCAGTAGATAATACCATATCTGCTGGACGGCAAGAGAATGGATAAATAGGAACCATTGCAATCATATTACCGATTAAGAAGTTAGGATTGATTTCATGACCAATCTTCACTGCCTTTGCGCTGGCTACTAATTCATAATGACCACACTGGTACATCGCTTCTTCTGGATTATCATAGTTTCCAAAATGAGCACCACTGTTAGTCCATCCAAAAATATCATTCTTATAGTTCATCTGGTTATTGATTTCATTGAAAGTCATCCAGTATTTAACTTTATCTTTGTATCTCTTGAAACATACTTCTGCGAACTTTACAAAGAAATCAATAGTCTTTCTGTTCATGAATCCGCCATATTCCTTGGCAAGATGATAAGGCATTTCAAAGTGAGATAATGTGATGACTGGTTCAATACCATATTTTAATAATTCATCAAATACATCATCATAGAACTGTAAACCTTCTTCATCAGGCTGTTCTTCATCACCTAATGGGAAGATTCTTGTCCAGGCAATAGATGTTCTAAAGCATTTAAAGCCCATTTCTGCGAATAGCTTGATATCTTCTTTGTAATGATGATAGAAATCAATACCGATGTGGTTTGGATAATATAATCCTTCCTTTACTCCATCAGTAATCACACGTGGTGTTGATACGTTGCCGCCTGTCATTACATCAGCAACACTTAAACCTTTAGTAGTGTCTAATACACCGCCTTCAAACTGGTGAGCTGCTAAAGCACCACCCCATAGGAAATCCTTTGGTAAACTCATATATGTCCTCCTTTAATATACTCTAGTGCGCATTTTTCTAACGCTCGATATTTCTTTAATATCTCTAGATCTTCTATTTTTATTTTATCAAAGCTTCTTTCAATATAGTGATTTTTTTCAATATATGATTTACTTTCATCAAAATAAAGATCAAATATAAAAGCAATATAAGAAATCCACATGTCTAAATGTGTTTTTCTTGTGGGAGCATAAATAAGTTGATGTTTACAGAACTGTTGGTAGACTTCATCAGTTATAGATTCTTTTCCTGCTTCCTCATAAGTCACACCTAGTAAGACTATATCCTTTTCTACATCTTTAACACGAAAATGATCTAATTTATCTGCATCTCTAATCATATGTATGTAAAAGAATTCTTCTTCACTAAAGCCTTCTTCTACTTTGTATTTATTATGCTGTTCTATAGCATTTTTAATAATTGTGTCATATGTATCTTCTTCTATGAACTCTCTAATCAGTCCCTCTTCAAATAATATATGAGAAGAATACATTGCATGATCTACTGTTTCTCTATCTAGAAAAGAATGATATAGGCGAAACTGTTCAAAACGACCTATATCATGTAATAGGCCGATCAATAGACATAAGTCTTTTTCTTCAGTTTTACCTTTCATATCACATAGTTCACCCATAACATCCATTACTTTATAAGAATGCACATATTTAAGATGTATATGTGGGATAGAGAGATCATAACGATTGACATAATTATCAAATGCCTTTTTCGCATAATCTAAATTAATCATGTAGAACCTCTAATACTTTCTTTAAATCATCAAGAGGAACCTGTCCTGGTGCACTCGCATCCTTAGCTGTCGCAAAGGTCATACATGAACCAAAGTATTCCCCCATCATACGTGACAAGCGTCCTAATTTACCCATGGACATAGTAATAATAGGTTTTCCTAAACGCTGACTTGAATAAAGAGTAGCTTCTAGAAGTGTTAATAAGTCTTCTTTACTTCCTGGCATAACAGCAAGTTTAGGTAAATCAGCCCCTAATATTTCCATCTTTTCTAGTGTTTCCTGCATATCTTCTCTTGATGGTGTTTCCTCAAAATGATGTTCACTCATAATAACATGAACACCTTTCTTATGAGCATACTGAACAAGTTCCATCACAGATTCATAGCCCTGCGATAATTCTATATCTACTAGCTCTACATGTGCATCACAGATTTCTTTAATACAATGCATATACTCTAGAGAAGTAAGTTCTCCTTCTCCTCCTTCACTCACAGTACGGATTGTACCTAATACAAGTTTATCTGTATGTTTTTTGATTTCTTCTAATACATCTGTCAAATGTCCTTCTTTTAATCCTTCATAGAAATCAAGTCTAATTTCTACTACATCATAATCTAAATCCTTATAAGAATCTAAAGTATCAATAATACCTTCTTTAGTTGTATCTACAATAGGAAGACAAATCTTAGGTGTTCCTTCTCCAAATACAACATTCTTTATATCTAATACATTATGCTTCGTGATGACAGGCATATAAAAACCCCCTTATTTCTCTTAATGTTTTATCATATTGATCACCTAATAAGAAATGTGGTGAACCTTTAATCACCTTATGTACACAATAAGGCAATGATGACTGAATAAATGTGAAATCAGAATCCTTGATGACATCGTGTTCACCAGATAGTAATAAAGCTGGAATCTTGAGTTCTGATAAGTAATCTGCAGTAAAATGTGGCTCTTTTGTCATAAATGAAATGAGTTTAAAACGTGTTCTTGATCTCTTATCATATATACAGAATATTGGCAATAAGAGTAATGTCATATACATATGGAGTCGATAATACCATTTAATACCTTGAGGAGTGGCATTAGGTGAAAGAAGTGCCATATGTTTTAAACGGTCATCTTTTCCTGCAAGTGTAAGTGCAATATTCGCACCATCACTAAAGCCAATGACATCATATGCTACTAAATCTAATTCATTTGCGACATCCATCACATCCTGAGCCATACGATCTAGTGTTAAAGGACCACTCTTAATAGATTTACCATGATAACGTGAATCCATTGCGATTAATTGATAATCATTTTCTAAATCCTTGATTAATTGATCATATATTTTTCTATTTTCCTGATTCCCATGTAATAAGATAATCGGATAACCATTTCCATGTACTTCATAATATATCTTCATAGCATTACCTCGCTTTGACCACATTATAACACATATTGAATAACTATGAAAAAAGTGACTTGTTAATGTGTTTAACAGTTACTCTCATCAGCAATCAAAATAACATCGATATATACAATGTTTTTCTAATATCATACAGTGCAGAAAATGTAGTAATATATTATTTCTTCACTATCCATTTACCACTTCTATTAGAGCCTTCTCTTTCTACTAACCCATTTAAACGCAAATATTGAATGATGTTTTGAATCTGTTTTCTAGATAGATTAAACTCTTCCATTAGCTTAACCTGTGTTACAAAAGGATTTTCTCTCATTCTATTAAGTATCTCCAACCTTCTTTCAGTTCCTTTTTTGGCACCTTTTGCATCAACTTTGACTCCTTTTTCCTCAATTTCGGCTCCTTTTGCCTTAACTTCGGCTCCTTTCGGCTCAACTTCGGCTCCTTTTGCATCAACTTTGGCTCCTTTTTCCTCAATTTCGGCTCCTTTTTCCTCAATCTCGGCTCCTTTCGGCTCAACTTTGGCTCCTTTTGCATCAACTTCGGCTCCTTTTTTCTCAATTCCGGCTCCTTTTGCATCAACTTCGGCTCCTTTTTGGCCAACTTTGGCTCCTTTTGAGTCAACTTTGGCTCCTTTTTGCCCCTGTTTCATAAATGCTTTATGTATAAATAACCTTGTAATAAAATAATTATGTCCTTCATCTGTCTCAAATTCAGGTTTTGGAGATCCATTTTCTTCAAGTGCACTTAAAATTTTTCCAAAACCTGTATTTCTCCCTTCAGTTAAATGCAGTTCCTTAAGAATATCTCCAATACGACGATTTCTATATCTACGATTAGATACTTTATACTGTTTCAACCCTTCTTGTGTCACCGAGCGATCTGGTCCAGGAAAGCTTACTATTTCAATCATATTTTTTTCAACTCTTACCTCAATAGGTTCCCTAATATCATACGCACGGTGTTATGAGAAGAAAAATATTATGAGAAGTAGGACTAGAAAGTTCTTTTTTTTTGCACTTTCTTGTCCAATAATCTTCTCATAATTTTTATTTAAGATTCTTCAAATATTCAAGTAAATCGGCTTTCTTATTTTCACTATATCTTTCTTTTACCTGTAAATTCTTACTATGTTCTTTAATTTGTTTTTCTTTAATGATTGCGTTTGTTTTCGCATATATTTCAGTTGTTATGACTGATGTATGACCTAAAATATCTCTAATATAGATTAAATTAATGCCACTTTCTAATAAATGCATGGCTCTAGAATGTCGCATAGAATGATTACTGTAATGATTCTTAAATTGATTTGGATATATCGCTTTACACTTTTTTATATATTTATGCAGAATATATTCGATACCTTTTGTCGTTAATTTTTTGTTTTGTCTATTTTTAAATATAACTTCATCTTTTGTTATATGAAAATTGTTAATGTATTTATCGAGAATTTGAGAAAGTTCATTGGTTATGGGAATTCTACGACTCTTATTCCCTTTTCCAGTTAAAATAACGCTTGAGTTCTCATCTAAAATTAATTGATTTACTTTTAAATCAGCGACTTCTTGTGCTCTTGCTGCTGTTTCATACATAAATAGTAATAAAGTGTAATCTCTAAATCCATCTTTTGTTTTAGTATCAGGCATATTGATCAACTTTGTTATTTCATTCACTGAAAAATATGATATTGTTTTAGTAGGAGTTTTCTTGTTTGGAATGGACAGTATGCGGGAACATAGGTCGTAACAGGATAACTCTCTTTTTTGTAAATATCGATAAAATGAATGAAGCGCAGCTAACCTTTGGTTCCTTGTAGAAATGCTATTTTTTCTGTTATTTTCTAAATATTCTAAAAACTCTTCAATCGTGATTTCATCAATGTCATGCATAGAAAGTTTATTTATATTTAGTCTGTATACTTCGTGGATATAATCCAAAAAAATAACGAATGTGTCTCTATAGGATTGAATTGTTTTTTTTTGAGACGCCTTTGACCGACGGAAGATATTCAGAAAAATATTTTGTTATATAATAACTAAACTGATTATTCTTCATAATATTCTTCCTTCTGTTTATAAAGTCTTTGTAAGTATTCACTTGTTTTTTTAGTTATTGTAGCTTCTTCATTTTTTATTAATCTTAAATAGTATTCTGTTTCAGTAATATGCTTATGTCCTAAATAAACGGAAAGTATCGGAAGAGAGGTATATAAATCAAAACCTCTATCTTCCATTTGCTTCAAACTTTTTATTGCGAAAAGATGTCTAAGATCGTGTATTCTTTGCCTTTTCCCATCATATCTTGTTGGAATATGTGCATCTTTTAATAATTGATGATACATATCGTATAGTATTCTATCTTTAAAATGTTCTCCGTTGGCATCGATAAAAATATAGGATTCTTTATCTTCATATTTATTCATTGAAATATAGTGGCTCAGTTGCTTGAAATTTGATTCTGACAATGGAATTATTCGACTGATTTTATTTTTTCCATCTAGTATTGTTATTGATTTCTCACCATATGATATATCTTTTATTTTTAAGTTTAAGGCCTCGCTTTTCCTTAGGCCACAACCATAGTATAGACAAAATAGAGAATAAAATGTTTTCATATTCCCATCATTATTTTCTCTAACTTTGTTTATGAGAGTAGTGAACATTTGTTGAAGTTCTTCATCAGAAAAAATATATGGAATATAATCCTGACATACAAAGGATTTCGGAATATCTGGCTGAATGATATTTTCATGTCCTGTCATTCGTAAATATTCACAAAACGTAATAATGACTCCGCTATATTTAGCTTTGGTTGATTCTTTCGCTGATTTACATTGTGTCATCCATAAATCATACACCTCTTGATCAATATATGGTTCGCTTTGATTTAATGACAAGAAAAATGTATCTAGTTCTTTTAATCGGTAACAGATTGGGTCTCTATATGCGTAACCATTACTTCTTTTGAATTTTATAAAGTCTTCCAGTTCCTTTTTGAACGGACTTTTAAATTCAGGAATCCAATCTTTAGAATGCATAAGGCACCTCCAAAGATAACTCTCTTAGATGAGTTGTATCTTTTGTGATATAAATCTCTGTGGTTCTACTACTTGAATGTCCCAAAACTTGAGAAATAGCACTTATAGGTACATTGTTATTTATCATATTGGTAGCTAAACTATGACGAAGGGCATGTGCTCCATGATGTTTTCCTTCGTAATTTACACCTGCTAAATCCATTGCACGTGATAAAGCACGATGTACTGTACTGTTACTTTTAATTCTTGTGTATGGTGCATAAAGTGTAGTTAATATATAGTCTTTATCGATACTTGGGTGTCTTCCGTTTTTTAAATAGTCAAGTAATGGAAATTTAACCTCATCAATAAGTGGTAAAGTAAGGTACTGATTCGTTTTTTGTTGCACAATATTGATTTGATTATTTTCCCAATCTATATTATCAAACTTAAGATTGATAACATCTCCAACTCTTAATCCTAGAAAGGCAATTAGAGAAATAATACAATACATCTCTTTTCCGTTAGCTGAACTTGAATCTATGACATTTAATATTTTAACTATTTCTTCTGGCGTATACGTTGTTAGTAATTTTCTACGATTATCTTTCTTGATAAGTGGGAATGCTGTTCTTCCACTAAAAGTAATATAATTTTTATTATACAGATAATCTAAGGTTTCTCGTAAAACAGTTTTTTGAATTCGTAAAGACTCTGATGCGTATTGATCTGATATCTTGTTAATGTAATTTGATACATGAGAAATTTCTAAATTTGTTATAGAAGGAATATCACAGGTAGATAAATAATTTAAGAATTTAGCGATTACCCATAATTTTCTTTCTTTTGATTTGAAAACAATATCTTGAGTGTTAATAAAATCTATTTGAATCTCTAAGAAAAGATCAAAAAATTTTTCATCAACTTCTGTTTTGACTGACTTTTGATGAGTTTTATAATAACTACCTGTTTCAAAATACTCTATAAAAATAAGTAAAGGTCTTCTTAATACAGTTTGCATAGAACACTTAAAATTATAAATGTCTATATCATATTGTTTAGAATAAAACTCCTTGATAATTTCCATGTTAATTTCTTGGATATTGTTTTGCAAACAGTACTTTTTAAAATGATTGATAACCCATTTATTTGTATCAATCACAGATTGACTCATATGATCTTCTTTTAATTTTTCAAAAAAAATTGGAATAAAGTCAATAAATTCATTTGTATTCATAGTTTCATCTCCTCTCAATAATTGAATACAACTGAATCATATCACATAAAAATTATGAGAAGTTTATTGGACAAGAAAGCGCAAAAAAAAAGAACTTTCTAGTCCTACTTCTCATAATATTTTTCTTCTCATAACATCGTTTATCAGAAGCTTCTGATAAACGGTGATAAACTGCGTTCGCAAGTGCTTCTTCTAATGCGGCATACGGATAATTAAAAACCTAATCAGATTCTGCTTTATCTGCACTTTTAACTATTTTTTTACTCACGATTGAATTTTTTATGAATTGTAATGCTTCTCTAAGCTGATGATGAATCGGTCCTTTAAATGTATTTTCTATTATATTATTCCCACCTAATCCATCTGAAAATTGAACAACATCAATCTGAGTGAATGGAAAGAATTTATCCAGTTGTGCACAGAAAAACATTAATCCAACATTTTTTGGTTTCACATATTCTGGAAGTATACTTATGATGTTCATATCACTGCATAATTCTGTAAAGTCTCCAATTAATGATTTCTCATATAGCGAACTTCCTATTTCTCTCAGATAATTCTGAATCAACGTTATATTTAAATCAGTTATTTCCGCCTGATGATTTACTCTGTCATCAAAGGGTACTCTATTCGCTAGATTGAATAAATCCTTTTCTTCATCATCAGACGGTGCTACAGTGCTCGATGCTTTACGAATATAATATATTCTTTCTTTATTATGTTTTTCCATAGTTTTCGGTGATGAATATGGTCTATTATCTCCACCTGGACACCATATAACGATAAAATACTTATCTTGGTATTTTTCTACGCTAATTATAGGTGTATACGATGGTCTAAGAAGTTTGCATTTCGCAAAAATACTTTTTTGAAAAGAATCCAACTTTTCTGGTTGCACACCCTTTAAAGGATAAATGGGTCTTCCATTAACCTCTTGCACTCCAATGATAATATATCCACCTCCCCAATTATCAAGATCATTCGCAAATGCACATATAGTTTTCAAAGATGCTGCTGGATCCCAAGTTTGTTTCAATTCAATTCTTGCCCATTCAACAACATCCCCAGACAATAATGTTTTAATACTTGTTGGTATTGCCATATAGTCACATCCTCCATACTATTTAATACTCCAATATTTGAGGAATTGCTTATTTGAGAAAGACTATTTTTGAATCACCTATACACATTTCTGTACATTCTTTGTCAATACACATAACGCACTAATAATCATATTTAACCATTCACTCTATATCTACTCATCACAAAAGCAACTCAAAAATAACCATTTTGGACATAAATATGTATTTTTAAGTCATTTTACAAATCTTGATTTACCTTTTTACAAATGTTTGCTATAATCAATGCATTAGAAGGGGTAGTGTAAGGGAGAGAAAGATAACATGACAAATTTACAGAAAAGAAATAAGATTATTGTGATTATTGTATCTGTACTCGTGATTCTTGGATTATCAGTATTCCTCTATATTCATCATATGGGTACAGCTTATAGTGATCGCTTCTTACCTTCTACTTATATTAATGATGTAAATGTAGGTAAGTTAAGTGTTGCAGATGCAGAAAAGAAGATTGCTGAAAATCAGTTAAACTACACTTTAGAAATGAAGTTTAGAAATAAGACTACCGAAACTATTTCAGCAAAAGAAATCAATATGAGTTATGTCCCTGATGGACAGGTTGAAGCGTTGTTGAAGAAACAGGATTCATTCACATGGTTCAAGAACTACTTATTTAATCATAAGGGAAATAAGAAAACTATTCAGACTAAAGCTTCTTATGATGAAAATATGTTAAAGACTGTTCTTTATGGAAAGAATCAGTTAAAGGATGAAAACCAGACAGCTCCTACAGATGCACGTATGAAGTATGAAAATGGTACTTTTACTGTAGAAAAGGAAAAAGCTGGAAATAGCTTAAATAAGGAAACTGTTTATGAAGCAGTGAATAAAGCTGTTGGTCTTCAGAAAACAAGTTTAAATGTTGCTAAAGTAAAGGATGCATATAAGGTTCCTGGAAAAACAACTGAAACTGTTAAAGCTGAAGCTGAAACATTAAAGAAATATTTAAAGACTTCTATTACTTATGAACTACCTAACAATCAGAGTGAAGTCTTAAATAGTGAAAAGATGTTAACATGGCTTGTTAAGAATGAAGATGGTACTTATAGCTATAACGAAGAAATCTGGAATAAACGTATGAAGAGCTTTGTTTATACACTTTCAACTAAAGCCAATACTGTTGGTAAGACACATACATTTAATGCAACAGGTTTAGGTGTAAGAACTGTAAGTGGTGGTACTTATGGTTATAAGATGAATCAGACAGAAGAAATCGCTAAGATTAAAGAAGATTTAAATGCTGGTAAGGATGTTAAGAGAGCTCCTGCTTATAGTGCTAAGGAACAGTCTACTGAGAATTATGGCCTTGGTGGTAATTATGTTGAAGTTGACTTATCTCGTCAGCATCTATGGATTTATAAGAATGGTCAGTGTGTTCTTCAGTCAGATTGTGTATCAGGTAAGATGACAAATGATCGTTATACTCCAGCTGGTACATATTATATTTATTCTAAAGAACGTAATAGAGTATTAAGAGGTACTAAGGATCCTGCTACAGGTAAGTATCCTTATGAATCTCCTGTAAGTTATTGGATGCCATTTAATAAAGGTATTGGTTTCCATGATGCAAACTGGAGATCTAGTTTTGGTGGTAATCTTTATGTGTCTGGTGGTTCTCATGGATGTGTTAACCTTCCAGTAAGTTTTGCAGGTACTATGTACAATACGATTACAACTGGTATGCCAGTAGTCGTTTACTACTCACAGGGCTATACATTGAACGGATAAAAAAATGAGTCATACACAAATGTGTATGACTTTTTTTCTGCCCCTTATATCACCATATTTTCGACTTTTTCAATTCTTGTTCTTTTTATATTAAGAATAGCAGGAGGTGCTTATGAATCAAATTATTGAACATCGTAGACTTAGTAAAAAAGAGAAAATGATTCTTACCAATCATTTAATCAAAGTATGTAGAGACCTGCATTGAGTAGACACTGATTCCGATAAAGCTGTTTTTATCACTACCCTTTTATCTAAAAAAGCAGAAACGCCACCTCAATATAAAATATAGGTGCTATTGAATATTACGGAGTGGCAAGGCCACTCCATACGGTAAAATAAGTCCATATGTTACGCTAGAAAAGTCCAGTGAATCCGTTAAACAAGTCCACTATATTAATAGAAAGATTTGCACCTCTTGGTTGTAAAATGGATTTGATAAGTAATAAATACTTATCAAATCTTGCAAC
>OMDA01000602.1_pt1 | contig 17915 bp, 19 predicted proteins | sample 1645141 | NCBI WGS metagenome assembly OMDA01 (sample SAMEA103958151, study PRJEB25191) | human gut metagenome | reverse complement strand
TACCACATGGGGCGGCTGTCTGTATAGCGGCAAAAGCGTCAAATCTGCTTCTTTACGGTCGGTAAAAATGACGGTTTTTCAATCAGGCTTATCACAGGTCAAATATCCGGCGGCGGCTTCTGCTTCCAGCACTTTCATCATCTTGTCAGCGGCGGTGTCGGTCGCCCCCTCCTTGAAAAAGCCAGACACCACAAGGATTGTGTTGCCTATCCTCGTTTCGGTCACGCAGTCCGGGCGGCGGGCAGGGCGTTTGTTTCTCTGGGTGTCGGTCATAGGCAAATCTCCTTTCCGGCAAGCAGCCGTTTCAGCTGTTCCATTTTTCCCTGTGCGGCGGCTTTCCTCAAATTCTCCCCGGTAAAGCAGAGAGGGGAACACATTTCAAGCAGGCGGTCATAAATCCGGGCGTGGGCGGTGTCCTCCGGGTGCTGCAATTCCTCCAGCGTGAGGTTGGTCGTCACAATCAGCGGCTTCCTGCTCCGGTAGCGGCTGTCAATCACATTGTAGACCTGTTCCAGACCGTATTCTGTGCCACGCTCCATTCCAAAATCGTCAATGATGAGCAGGGGGAAGCTGCAAAGGCGGGAAATATATTCGTTCCTGCCCGCAAAGCTGGCGGCAAGGTCGTTTAATATTGCTGCAAAGTTTGTCATGCACACCGGGACTTCCTGCTCCATGAGGGCGTTTGCAATACACCCGGCAAAATAGCTTTTCCCAGTGCCTACCCTGCCCCACAAGAGCAGCCCGTAGTTCCCGTCCTTTATCTGTTCCCAGCGTGCCACATATCCGGCGGCGTTCTTCATCTGCGGGCAGCTGCCGTTATCGTTGGCAAATGTCCAGTCCTGCATGGTCTTGTCTGTAAAGCCCTGCCGTTTCAGCCGTTCCACCGTTTCAAGGTGGCTGCGCCGCTTCTCGGCGGCTTCCCGTTCCTTACGGGCTGCCCGCTGGCAGTCGCACTCTGACGGGTGGCGGTCACGCCCGAAAAAGGTCTTGCCCTCCGGGAAATAGGCTTCTTTGGGTTTCCGGCATTTGCCGCAGTATAAAAGCCCGTCCTCCCCGGTGTAATCCTCCGGCTCGGCTGTGGTGTCGGTCATAGGCAGTATGGTGTTGTGGATTGTATCGGTCATAGGCTTTCTCCCTCCTTGAATGAATAGTCCGGTATGCCTTTCTTTGGCTTCTCTTTGGCAGCGTCCTCCTGCGCCCACTTGTAAATGGTGGCTGCATGGCTCTGGTACTGCTTCCCGGTGGAAGCGATGTGGCAGGAAAGGCGGTCAAGGTAATACTCCCACTTGCCGGGGAAGTCCTGTTCCAGCTCCAAAAGTTCTGTGTCAGAAAGAAATACATTTTTATATCTGCCATAAGCGGCGGGGGGCTGCCCCTCACTCGCTCCTTTTGTTTGGCTCTCTATTAGGTTGTTTATATTAGTTTGGTTAGGGGACGGTTTTCCGACCGTCATAAGGTCAGTTTTCCGGCTGTCAGTTGGTCGGTTTCCCGCCCTTATGAGGGGCGGTTTTCCGTCCGTCAGTTGGTCGGAAAACTGTACCACTGGGATAGGCGGCACTTTCACATACAGACGGTTGGCGGCAGAAAAGCCCGTCCGTCTGCGTTCCAGCAGCCCGGCAGCGTCCAGTTCGTTCAGTGCGCCCTTTATGGTGGTGCAGCCTTTATCCAGCATTTCCGCTATCTCTGCTATGGGGTAGACAATGTATGTCCGTCCCTCGCTGTCCTGCCAGCCGTTCTTCTGCGAAAGGGTGGAACGGTCTAACAGCAGCGCATATAACTCTCTTGCGGTGTGGGATAGGTCTGTTTCCAGCAGGAAACGGGGGTAAGGCAGGTAAGCGGGCAGCTCCGTTCCTGCGGTCATATAATCAGCGATAGGGTTCACCTCCTTGTGGTGTCTGTCTGTGGGTTCTGTTACGCTTTTAGGGGGCGTTTTTAAGGGAAAAGGATAAATGTATCACGCACCCTTTGACACCCTCCAAAAAAGCCTTGATTTATGCGGGTTTGAAATGCCCTAAAGCGTGACATTTCTCCCTTTGTTTCCGCTTCCGTTTGGCGGCGTTTATCCGCTTCATGCGTCCGGCGCAGTCCGGGCAGTATTTCCCCCGGTTGGATTTTGGGAAGAAGAACGCCCCGCAGACAGCGCAGCGTTTCCGGCTTCCCCGGCGCAAGAGGGCGGCTTCCAGTGCTTCATCAAGGGGCAGGACAGCGGCGGTAAACCAGCGGCAGAGCAGCGAATAGCTGATACTCTGTACACACACGCAAGGCTCGCCGTCCTCCAACAGCAGGCAGTTCCCGCTGTCATAGTTGCAGCACTCATGCACAAGGCGGCGGGCTGCCCGGTACTGGCGGTAGTCCATGCGGGGGATATTACCGTTCATGGCTCTGCTCCTTTCTGCGCTGCGGCTCGCTCCGGCGTAAAATCTGGTCGATATTGCCCTTGACAGTCTGCAAGCGGCGGTACTCCTCCCGTTTTGCCCGGTAATCGTTGTAGCCGCTGTTTTTCTCTTTGATAAGGCTTTCAATCTCTGCTTGCAGGGATTTATAGCTCGGCAGCTTGGAAATGCCGTTCTCCCTGAAATAGCGGGCGGCTGCGTCTGCTATGATAAAGTCACTTTCATGCTTCTGACGGTAGGCTGCTTTTGCTTTGGCGTTTTTCTGCTGTTTCAGCCCGTCCCGGACAGGGCGGGTCTTGGAATAGGCAAGCACCTGCCGTTGCAGCTCCTTTTTCCCGTTCAGCGTCTTTTCCACCTGCTTCAACCACGCAAGGCTTTCCTGCATGGCGGCATAGGCGGCAGAACAGGCTTCGTCCAGTTCCTCCGGGGAAGAAAAGCCGTACTGCTGATAGGCGGTAACGGTAGCTGCCATTTGCTTTAGGTTGTGCTTTGCCGCCCAGCGGTCATAGCCCACGCCCTTGCCCTCGGCTCGCTTGGCTTCCCGGTCAACCATGCGCTGCAAGGTGTTGTCTGCCGGGGTGGTTTTTGCAGCTTTTTCCCCTTGTAACGGCTTTTTAACTGCGGCAGGGTATTCGGGTATGGCTTTGGTCTGTTCGGCGGCTCTGCGGGCGTTCTGTGTAAGCAGGGCAAGGACAGCAGCCTTGTCAAAATCGTCCCCCAGCTTCCGGGCTGTGATAGGCTTTGTCCTGTCCGGCGTGAGGTAGGAAAGCCGCCCCCGGCTCTCCTTGACGGTCACACCCTCCCGCAGCAAAAGGGAAGAAAACTCGTCAAAGCTGCCAGCTTGGGAAAGTGCCTGCCGTATCGTCCGGCGCAGCTTCGCCTTGTCCGTTTCAAACTTGGTGGGCTTGGTCGGCTGTCCGGCGGCTTCTCTGGCGGCGTTCTCTTTATCAAGGGCAAGCTGCCCTTTCTTTGCCGCCCAGTATTCCCGTTCGGTTATCCGTTCCTTGCTGCCGTTCAAGAGGTCGATTTGGTAAAGCCCCTCCCGGTGGCACATCTCCATGACTTCACTCTTGAAATATTCCATAGCGGCGTTGGTGCAGCGGTGCTTGCAGCCCTCCCGTGTGTCGGCTGGTCTGTCCATGTAGGGCAGAAGCGGGACTTCATAAATCCGCAGGGAGTTGATGACGATATGCACATGGATATTGCCGCTGTGGTTATGCCCGTCCGGGTGGGTGCAGATTAGGGCTTGGTGTCCGGGGAAATGCTCCTTGCAGAACTGCTCGCCCAGCTCCTGCGCCCGGTCTACGGTCAAGCCGTTGTCTGTCCCGTCCCGTGGGTCAAAGCTGATGATATAGTGGTGGCTTTTCACATCTTCCCGTTTTTGGTTTTTCTCATAGCGGAGATTGGCTCGCATACAGGCAACAGCGAAATCCTCGCCCCCGCAGTTGAGGGAAGAAATGCGGTAATCCTCCCTCGGTATCAGCCGCCCGTTTTCATCAAGGGTGGGCTTCATGGTAAACTCGTCATGCTCAAATGTGAGATAGGCTTCCGCTGCGCCATAGTCCGCATTTTTAGAGCTGATATGTTTGAATGTTGCCAACAGCGTCACCCACTTTCTGCAAGACTTCAAACTTTAGGGCAGCAAGGTCGGAAACCGCCGCCCGTACCTCCCCGGCAAGCTGCGGATAGGGACTGTGCCACTCGTTCAGCGTCCGGGCTATCTGGTTTAAGTTGCCGCCGATCCTGCCGTATTCGGCGGTCAGCTTCCCGACAGCGGCAAGCAGCTCGTCATTGACGGGGGAAACGGTTATGATGGGGCGTATGGCTGCCCCGGTTATGGCTTGCCGGATAAACTCGGCTTGGCTCATGTTGTAGGCAGAAAGCCTTTCCGCAAACTCGGCGTATTCTTCCTCGGTCATGCGTGTCTTGACTACCCGGCTGCGGTGCGGCGTGTTGTATCGTTTCATAGGTGGTTGACCTCCTTTCTGTGCGTGGTGTCCTCTCACTAATAGGAGAAAAACAGGGTGTGAAGCGGAACTGTTTTTGAAAAATCCGAAAAATATTTTGAGGGGTTTTTCAGCGGCGCAAGCCGCATAAGCAGGGTTTGGGGAAGGCACTCCCCAACAAGATTCCCGCAGGGGCAAAATGAGCGATAAGCGAATTTTGGCACCTCGGTAGAATCTTGCTCTAAGAAACTGCCGGCCTGCCGTTCACTTGCTACTGCCACTTTTTCAGAAAATCTATAACCAGCTTTTTTTATAAAAGGCTGCGGGCTGGCGTTTTTCCCTTACTCCCTACAAACCACAAAAGAGCAGAATGGACGGACTTTCCGGCAAGAACTTTTCCGGCGGCTCGGTCTTTCCCGACAATAAGGCGTTTCGGAAGCTGCGTTTTGCCCGCTGTCTGAAAAAAATGGCAGCCTTTTTTGGTTTCACTGTCTAATACGGAACTTTTGGAAATTTGCCAAAAATGGACGCAAAAAAAGCAGCAAATCTTTTTCGGATTTACTGCTTCATGTGCCGCTGCGGTGCGGCGGGATGGATATTCAGTTGAAATAAAAGAGGATGGTGGTACTTTAGTCTATCGACTCTTTACTAACTATTAGGTAATCTTGAAAGATTTTCCTTGAATTTATCTAAAGAATGTTCATTGTTTCCCGCAAAAATAAGTGGAATTGTATATTCATATGATATGCCATTTTCATAGTCCGATAATTGTATTTTTATAGTATCATCCCTCTCATCTTTAGGTGCTATATATATGAATGAATTTTTATTTATATCAGATATTTTCCCTTTTTCAGAAGAAACAGTATAACCCCAGTCTGTTAAATTTGTCTTTATTGTAACTTCTGTTTCTGTTTCTTTTCTAGTCTGCAATGCTGTTTTATCGATTTGGATATCAAAAGGAGTCGAACCTAACAATTCACTGTTTATATTTACAAGTTCTTCTCCATTTGTTTTAGAAATATTAGATTCATCTTCATAATTTTGTTGAGATTCATCTTTTGGTGTTTCTCTGTTACATCCTAATAAAAAGCATAAAATAATTAGTACTAATACAGAAAGTTGTTTTTTTTGCATTTATTTCTCCTTTCATATTATCAAAGAAAGCACTAAGAGTACTTTCAAGAAATTTTGAAATATTCTCAATGCTTTCTATTTTTTGATTATAAACTTGCCGGTAATGATACTATGTTAATTTATCTCTTTCGCGTAACCTTTGTTGCAATATACACATGCACCATTCACCCATTTGTGAGACATTTCAATCGTCTCAACTTCATAAATGCTTACTTCTCCACAAATTAAACATTGTTTGTAATTATATACATGACGTGTCGCACATTTATCCCAGTCATCATATATACCAGGCATTTCATCTTCATATCCATAGTACTGGGGAGAACCTCAACTATGAGTATGAGCGGCAAATACAGTCATTGGAGCAGCTACAATTCCAGCTACTACTGAAAGTGCTAAAATAGATTTTCTTAAATTCATAAGTTCCTCCCTTTCCTTAAAAATACATAGCTCTTTGTTACATTGTCATTTTAACATAATAATTGGTAAAATGCAATAATTTATTTTCTATTTACGAGAAAATACTGTGCATATTATCTTATTTAGGAATAGTTAAGGCGGCTACCTAAATCTTTTTATTACTTTACCGCACATGAGCATTCTGCTATTTTTTCAAATAACACCTGCTGCTCTTCCGGCAAAGTCAGGAACGCCCTGCTGGCAGCCTCTCCTGACTGGGATTCATGTTCACCCAGTACACATACGACCGTATCTTCATGGGTTATCGTTTCCAGCCACTGCTCATCCCTTGGCTTGTCAGACAATTCCTGTTCCACCTGCCATACCTTACACTCTGCATCAGAAAGAATATTGCATCCTGTAATACACTCTGCTTCTATCTGCTTTTTTTGTAAAACTTCTTCTATTGTTTCAACTGACTCATGTTCTCCAAAAATTGACCAGCGGCTTAAGAATTCTCTTGACGCTGTATAAGGACCTGCCCAGATAACTTTCTTTTTTACGCTTAATGGAAGTATCTTTTTTTCATTTTTCAAAAGGACACAGCTTTCGCCAGCCATCTGATATGCCTTTTCCAGGTTATGCTGAGTCAGTTTTCCACTCTTTCCAAGACCGGCAAACGGATTTTCAAAAAGCCCCAGCTGATTTTTCATCATCAGGACCCTGAATGCACTTTCATCAATAAGCGCTTCCGGGATTTTGCCACTTTCTACCAGTTTTTCAAGATACATCATATAAGCCGGACTCATCATATCAATGTCTACACCGGCTTCTGAAGCCTGGATTGCAGCTTCTTCCATATCTGCTGCCACTCCCTGTTCTTCCAGCTGGCCTATGGAGCCCCAATCTGAAATTACAGTTCCCTCAAATCCTTCCTTATCCCGCAGAAGGCCTTTAAGAAGTTCCTTATTTCTGCTTATCGGTTTACGATCAATCGCATTAAAAGCTGTCATGACCATAGCAGGCTTTGCTTTTAATGCCATACGGAAAGGTTTTACATACTGCTCCAGAAATGTCCGCTGGGATATTTCAACATCATTATATTCCCTTCCCGCATTCACTGCCCCATAACCTGCAAAATGCTTTAGGCATGCCGCTATTTTGGTATCAGCTTTCTGCTGATAGCCATCTACCATAGCTTTTCCCATGATCCCGTTTACATATGGATCTTCTCCAAAGGATTCCATTATCCTTCCCCATCTTGGATCTCTTGAAACATCAATCATAGGAGAAAATGTTGCCCTGAGCCCTTCTGAAGATGCCTCCAAGGCAGCTATAGAAGCCGCCTCAGACACCAGTTCCGGATGAAAGGAGCACGCCTGCCCCAATGGAATCGGATAAATTGTCCGACATCCATGGATAACATCTGCCATAAAGATAAGCGGAATATGATGGGGATGCTGTTCCATATATCTGCTCTGGATATCATAAATTTTATCTTTTCCAATCACTCCAAGCACTGAACCGGCATATTGAATGATCCATTCCGGTGGCAACTGTTCGCCAACAACACCTGTGAGCACTGCCTCTTTATCGAAGTATGCGCCAGTGAGCTGCACCATCTGTCCTATTTTTTCCTGTAATGACATTTCTGACAGCAATTGCTGTAATTCATGTATTTCCATAAATATACCCCTTCTTTCTGCGAAAGACACCAATGCGTCATGAAACACAGGTTCTGTCCTTCGCGATCTAATTTTTTGCCCCTCTGATATTACTCTATCACAATTTCCAAATCCTCATAAATGCCAGCTTTCAGACTATCTCCGAACCTGTAAAACATCGGTATCCAATCTTCTGCCGCGCGATAAATCACAGCGGATTCCCGTATTGGGTCAACGATCCAATATTCTCTCACGCCACTTAAAAGATATAATGCCTGCTTCCTGCCGTAGTCTATTGACTTGCTGGACGGTGACACAATCTCGATAACCCAATCCGGCGCGTCATGACATCCCTTTTCGTCAATCTTCTCTGGGTCGCAGATCACCGATATATCAGGTTCCACAAGATTTTCGTTTCCGTCTGCGTCCTCTAAAAATACTGCAAACGGCGCAGGCAGCACTTCGCATCTTCCCTGTTTCTTTCTTATATAAAGGTTGATCTCAGTTGTCAGGAAATTAACAAGTCTCTGATGTCGTGTACTCGGCGGAGCCATCCTGTAAAGCTGACCACTTATCAGTTCTGCACGCTGTCCATCCGGCAGTGCATAGATATCTTCCAAAGTATATTCCGTCTTTTTGGGTACTGGCATTCCTCCACCTCCTGCGTCCTGTTTTTTTCTAATTTCTTTCTGAGGTCTGACCCCAATGTAGATATCGTCACCTCGTTTTCTGCTAATCATATTATAATTTTACTTCTCAGTTTTATTATAACCAGTTTACACACGTTTCTCAATCCATATTTCCCACGAAAGTCCCCGCTGTTGTCTGATCTTCGCTTATATTGTTTTTTTCAGGGTCAGGCACCAATGTTTTTAAATCCATAAAATCTCTCCTTAACGTAAAAAAGCTGAGCACACGACTCAGCTTGGTCCCCAATGTCCAAAAGACTTCGGGCAACTCTGTTACGCATAGTATATTCAGAACTCAGAAAAATTGCAATAGTTTTTATATTTTTCCCGCATTTTCTTAGCATTTCTTCTGAAACGTTTCCTACACTACAGGCAAAATATCCGTCCAAAAAGTATGTTCTTTCCAAACTTGCATACGAAATAATATGATACTGTAACAAATACTTGTGTCTGTTTTTTGATTTCCATGTTCCCATACAGTATATCCAACCGTGGTGCTATTTCGCGTATATCGCTCCAACGATTTTTCCTCGAATACCGCAGGGCAGCAGCTTGCAGAGCAGGCTAAGGAACTTGTACTGCGCTCCTGCCACACAAATCGGCTTGCACTTCTTCTCTGCGATTTTCGCAATGTATGCACCGATCACTTCCGGGTTCGCGCCATTCTGCTCGTCTTTCTCCATCTGACTAACACTGCGTGAGATTCTGCCTCCGTATTCCTTGTCGCCATAAGCAGTTTTCTGGATTCCTGCTGGAATGTAATCATCTCATTCCAATGGCTATTTCGTACCGCCGTGCTCAACTCCTGGCGAATTTTCTCATTTGGCACAAAGGCTGTTCCATTTTCTTCGTTGTATCCAAGATAGCCCAGATGAATCAGATAAGTTATAACGTCATCCCTGTTCTGAATTTTCGCTGGATCATTCTTAAAGCTTGCTGTGTTGACCTCGACCTCTGCACCAGATAGCATCTCAATAATAGCCGTTTTCAATCCGTCAAAATTCATACAAATCAACGGAACCACAACCTAATACGAGCCAGTTTCCGACCAATAACTTCTGAACTTTCCTTTTGTCATCAGGCTAACAACTGCTTTGGGATTATAGACCTGATAGCTATCCATCGTATCAAGAACGCTATTGGTAAAATTGATCAGTCCGGTCTTATCCACGTATATTCTGGAATTCAGAGCAACTTGAAATGCACTGTTATCTGGATTAACAAATCTTCCCATGCAGTTCAAACTCCTTTCTGGAGCTGTCTCTTATAAAAGGCTACAACTCACCCATTGTGCATTGATTTTCCCATTTAGCAGGTCAACAAGTCCACGTACTGCCACTGTGCTCACGGCGGGCTCCAGTCACCTTAAATTTTTCATTGCTTATCAGTCTTTTGCTTCGGATGCTTCATCTTCTCCTGCACTTCGTCCGGCACATCGATCAGGCCGAACCGGTAGAACATTCCGAATATGTAAGTTACGCCTCGGATATCCCCCAGAGCCTTTGGCCTATCCACTACTTTCTCTTTCCTATTTCCCAGTGCCAGCAGCACCGAGCTCCATGCCAGACTTTTGCCGTTCTTTCTGCGGTCGATCCAGAGCTCCTTTGTGTATTCGCCGTTCTTACCTTTGCGTACCTCATAAGAAAACGGCAAGCCGGAATAGGTTTTAAATTTTACCCCAGCATAGGCCACAACTACACTCCAGAAGTTTTCTTCTGTCGGATCAGCCCTCCATCGCTTCATTGCTCTGTATCTCCGCTGTCGCTCTGCTCCAACACTAATCTTCTCTTTTTCTGTACCTGGAAAGTACACGCCTTTTTTATAAGGCAGGTACGAGGTAATGGATGCTTTGGAAAGGTCAAGGGCTGCTGCGGTTGATAGCAATGCGGTTTTATAGTCTTGTGTTTCCCGGTACTTTTCAAAAGTGCACTGCACCTTCTCCGCCACATCCGACTCATACACACCGGCCGTGATGAGTAGCTTCCGTACCTTGATTGGATTTAATCCCAGCTCATCGGCGATGGCCTGCAAGGACATCTCAGAATCATAAAACGCCACAGCACTTTCCATCTGCTCTTTCAGGTTCTTTCCGGCATCGAACTCCGGCTTCAGCTTTTTTCGACCGCCGCCGGGCTTCCGTGGTTTATATGCTCTTTTCTCTCCCATATTATCCTTTTCTATTTCCATCACAATCTATATGACATCCTTCAAAATATACCGTGTGAACTCCTGAAGTTTCGTTTGTCCACACGGCATGATTTTCTCATGGGCGAAGTCCCTTGACGATAGTCTGAAACTCCTGCTCTGTATCCACAAAGCGGTAAGGTGCGTCTATTGACCCAAATTGTCAACAGATTTCATAATCTTCAGCTGCTGTCATTTCTGCAATCTTTTCAAATTTGATATTCGTCATTTTCCTGTCACCGGCTCTCAACCATATAGTAAGTCCATTTCTTGAATGAAATCGCCCCAGTTAGGATTTTCCTGTTTTTCTCTCGAAGTCAAGTAATACTCATATTTATAAAGAAGCCGCAGTCCATCTTTGGGATACCTGTCCGTGCGATATAAATAGTATATCACATCATACATTTCCAGCAGTTCTATATCATCCAGACCTGTCTTTAATTCGTCTGCCTCACGGATAAGTCTCGTGGGGAGCGTATCGTTCGCTGCAAAATACAAAAATTTCTTCACAGCCATAAAAGACAAAGACTTGACTTCACCACGATCTTTTGCATTATCCAACTGTGGCACATATTGAGAATACTCTGACAGCTTTGAAATATATGTTTCCATCAAAGAGTGTTCAATAGTGGTCAGTTCGGCATCCGAATATACTCGCAATCTTGATGGACTCTCCGTCTGCTTTGCATCAGCATATTCTTTCACTGCACTGGCCACAAGTTCATTATAGACAGATTCGTGAATCGCTAGATTGGGAAATTCTTCAAAAATCGGGTCGAGCCATATTTCGCAGAACTTTGGAAAAGAGATTGCTTTGACTTTTATCCTACTTCTGTCCATTAGTCCGCTTCTATCTGGCGGTATAAAGAAGTTGGCATCCAAAAATACAATTTGCGCAGGATCAGCGAACAGACTTTCTAAGGCTTTGTTTTTATTCCGCGTATCAACTTTCATCTACGCCACCGCCTTCAAAAAGTTCGTCCAGTTCATCAACATCTGCTGCATCCACACTCAAATCAAAGCCAAAGTCGTCCGGCTCTTTTCCAAACAGTTTCAGAATCGACGCAAATTCATCATCTGTCATATCTCCATCTTCATAATTCTGAATGAAAGTTTCCATGACCCATGCTGAAATGTCAGTTCGTTTTGTTATGGTATTCAATTTTTTGTAGTTGTCCGGGGAAATTCCACACAAGATTTTGCTATAAACGCTATTCTCATCCCGATCATCAATCGCAAAAAGCTCCTCAACCTGAGAATCCGTTATATATTTTTCCTCACAAAGTCGCAACACCAACGCCCTATATGGAAGCCACCACTCGCTTTGCAGTCTGGCAATAAAACGCAGCAGTCGTAAATTTGAAACATTTTTCAACTGCGATGTTTCAAATTGCTCAATGATTCGAGATTTCAACACTTTACTGGGCAGCAAAATTTCAGCTGCAAAACGGTCCGCCTTTTTCTCGGTCAACTTATCTTCCTCATCTGCATCTGCATCATACGCCTTACCTGTCTGCGTAATATAATGATACAATTCATGTGCCAATGCAAAAAGCTGTTCATCATAATAAATAGCTGTATTCAGCCCTATAAATATCATCTGGCCTGATTCAGATTCAAAGCGGGTTATATTAGCATCTGTATGAGATTTTTTGCTGGTCGGAAATGGGTATTGGCAAATAGCAATTCCTTCCTGTTCCAACAGCATAAACAATTCACCTGCTATGGGAACATCTATAACGCCAAATTTTTTCCGTTCCTTATCAGCATACTCTTTGATTTGATCGACTTGCAGTTCTGTCAAAGCAATTTCGTTATTCATGGTGCAGTGCCTTTCTCAGCATAATCTGCTGTCTTGCAACAAGCATCATCTCCATCAAATGATCTGCCCCAGCACGTTCTTCCTGTGTCAAATGGGAACCACGGAAAGCAGTAAAAACAGTTGGGTGATTACTTTCAACAAACAATTTTTCCACATTAAAGTTGAGGACTTCCGCCAGCTTTTCAAGCTGTGGAATCGTCGGAATATAGTCCATTCTCTCAATTCGCCCAATCGTATTACGGTTAATGCCCGTCTTTTCGCACAATTGCTCTTGTGTGATGTTTTTTTCTGCTCGATTGTTCTTTACCGTATTTGCCAAATCAATTAGCGAAAGTTTCTTCATGTCAATACCTCCACTATGCCTTTCTCCTAGTGTATGCTTTTCCAATTAGGATGATACCACAAATATCATTTTGTGTCAATTTCCTTGAGTTAAAGCTTGCTTTATACATGCAAATGCTCATTTCAAAATCATTTCTACTCATGGCATCCAGCTGCTCTTTCAGATTTTTCCCGGCATCGTACTATGGCTTCAACTTCTTCCGGCCACCGCCTGGTTTTCTTGTTTTCTTCATTTTACTCATGCAGCTCCAGCGGCAGTCCATCCGGGTCGTGGAAGAAAGTCATCTTCTTGCCGGTGTAATCATCCACGCGGATTGGCTCACATTCAATGCCAACTTCCGCCAACTCTTTCACCGTCTGCTCCACGCTATCAACGCAAAACGCAAGGTGACGCAGCCCACAGGCCTCCGGGCGGTTCACACGCTTCGGTGGGTTTTCCTCAGCGAAAATCTCCAGCTCTGTGTGCTCATTGACACGAAGATCCAGCTTCCAGTCCTTGCGCTCCGGGCGGTAGTTTTCTCTGATGACAGAGAAGCCTAGTTTGTTTACCTAAAAATTCTTTGCAGCTTCGTAGTTAGATACGATGATTGCGATGTGGTGTATTTTAGATAAATTCATTTTTCTCACACTCCATTTCTTTTAGTTTTGCCCTTCTTTTATTTTCGTCATAAACTATATAGCAGTCTTCAAAAATTACCGTGTGAACTCCTGGAATTCAGTTTGTCCACACGGCATTTATTTTTCTTGGGTTCTTGTTATTTCAGCTTTTCCAGAATCTCATCCGCACTCATCCCGCTTGCCAGCAGCTTCTTCAGCACTGCTTCTGCTTCAGCCTTCTTTGCTTCTTCAGCGGCCTTAGCATCTGCCTTTGCCTTCTTCGCTTCCAGGGATGCCACTTCTTTTTCGGCCTTCTTAAGAGTAGTCTTCTTCTCCTTCAAATCAGCCTTCCAAGTGTCAATGTTGGCGGTGATGGAAGTGATCTCGGTAGCCAGAGACGCAATAGTCTCCTGCTTCTCTGCGATCTGAGTTGCGTAGTCGGTATGGGTAATTTTGGGGCGGTTTTTGCTGCCTTTCGTTCTGGACATGGGTGATAACCTCTTTCCTTTTTTAGTAGTTTAAGTATAACTCTGTATCGGGGTAAAGGAAATACAACACTGTTTAATGAACTGTTGCGTACTCCGCTCGTAATTGTATCAACTCATTTTCAATATCAGCAACTTCCTTTTGCAAAGCTGTCTCGGTTATATCTATTGCCGGTTGGAAAATATTCATATTTCCTTCAAAATGATTGAACTCGTTCAACAAAGTTTTTCTTGATGTAAAAAGCACCCTATGATTTCTCAATTTTTCCTTTTGTTCTTGTGTCGCACCTGCTGCAGGTCTAAATGCTTTTTGAATAATATCCGTCAACAAAAGAACCTGTCCTTCTGGATGCGGTATGTTGAAAATACTCACAAGTTCATACTCAACCTTCATACGAATATGATAATAAATCAATGTTTGTATTAAAGTATCTGCTAAGAGCGGATATTCTTCTGCATCAATAATATCAAGACCAGAAATTGGAACATTTAATATGTCCGATACAGAGATCACCTCTGTCGGCTCCACCTCATAACCGAATGTCTTTTTATAAACATCGGCTATATCGAGTGATCCGTTTTCAAATCCATGCATCAATCTAGAAAGTTGTCCATATAAATCTTCCGGATCGTTCATGATATGGATATATCCTCGCAAAAAAGGAATCATCGCCATCAAGAAAAGCCTCTTATCATGAATTATCGATGCTAATTTTCCATTTTTATTTTGAAAAAGATTTACCAAATCAGATAAACTAATTAGTATATTTTTTTCATCTCTTTTCACTGGCAGAAATCCATTTCGACCACCATCCATATTATTTAAAATATATAAGTTAAAGCAGTCCTTCATCTGAACATTTAACAAACGAATCAAATCCGTGTTATGGGTTAAAATAATTTGTTTCTTATTTTCGAGAAATTTAATAATACAAAAGGCAATTTTATTTTTGTATACGGAGTCAAAACTCGATATTGGATCATCCAACACAATAAATTCTTGTCCTGAATGCCTCGCAAGAAGAAGTGCAAATGCTAAGGATATAAAATTTTGTTCACCACTGCTTAAATGCATTTCACTTCTATCCATTCCAAGAAGTGCTTGATCATCTAGCATTAGTTTGAAATTGTGATCACTGTCATCATCTCTTGTTATTCTAATATTGCGTCCGATATTCTCACTAATAATTTCTTGAATATAAAGCAGTTCTTCACTGTCCAATGTTGGTTGTGTTTCTAATAAAGACGAATACTCATCCCACCAAGAATACATAGATGTTGGGACAAATATATTAAACAGTGCAACAACCATTTCATCTACTACTTCATTAACATAAGTTAATATTTCTTCTCTTAGACTACTAATTGCCTCCATTTCTCCTGATGCAATAAATGCTAGAACTGTTTTTTTAATTTCAAATGGATCGCTCACTCCTAATTTTGAATCCATAGCTACGTCTTTTAGAAGAGCCTTAGTCTTTGCATCCAAACTTTCGTAAATTCGCTTTCGCCGTTCCTTTTTCCTTTGAAGCAATAAATCTCCATCAATATGATCGTTATCGCAAACAATGCAATTATGCAAATGTTTATATTTTCCAAGAATGTTTATCGCATCATCACTTTGTTCAATTTTTTGCACTTCTGTATTCGCAACAATTTGTACCAAATCAATTTGCGTAAAACGTTCTACAATTTTTGCATTACTTATAACAAATTCTTTTTTCTCACTATTAACAACTTCTAATCTTGGCTGTTTCTGCACATCACGAACATAAGATAAGAACTGCCCTCGATCTATGTTTTTACCTTTTGACTGCTTATTTACTATATCTCTAACAAAAGTATACGCTTCCAGATTTCTCACCTGCATGGCAGTCAGCAAATAATCCGAAACTTTTGTCGTTTTATAGTCATTCTTATATTCAATATTCAGTTCATTGAATGCTTTTTCAAATCCATCTGCTATTTTCTTTTTAAGGGCGTATTCCCGTCTTATGTCCTGCCCTATTAAGTAATCGGATGTTTCTCCTTCTATAACATTACGGCTTATTTGATCTCCAATAGTATGAAACGCCTTTGTTTCCGGCTGAATGGTACAATTATCATTATAGACTGCTTCAAATGATAAGTCTTCTCTTGTTTCCTCATTACCTAAAACAGCTGTTAAAGAACTTTTACCTGTACCATTAGGTGCATATACAACTGCAATTCCTCCCGCAGCATGTGGTTGCTTTTTAAATTCAATTACATTATTCGCAGAGAAACTCTGAAATTCAGGCTGAAATATACTTTGATTTTTTATACTATTAAATTTTAACTTCATAGGCATTCTATATACTTCCTCCTTTGTTTAACTGCAAAATTCAATACTCCATTGCATCTTCGCCGATCATAAGATCGTTGCCTGCTGCTCACCACGGAGAGGTGTGCAAAGTTTCGAGCAGCGTAGGGAGCTTCTGCTCCCACAATTCATGTAATTTCCTCTATGATATTACATGGAGGTGTAAATCACATGAAGAATAAATTATATTGGTTCGATGATAACCGGAATTGGGATGAGCGTCCCACACGGGTACTGTATGAGCTTTTGCTCTCCCCTACCTACCGATGGCCGATGCAAGTGAAAGCTGTATGCTCGTATAAGCAGGGTGCTGAATTTCCACGATGTCCACGGTGCAGAATCACTATGGAGCGTAAGTACCAACGCTTCTGTGACCGGTGCGGCCAAAGGCTGGACGTGGATTTGACGATTGTGAAGTGACGTACATAGGTTGAGACGTACCAGATGAAGACGAGGTGGACAAGGAGTCTAACGCCGACCGAAAGCAAGTGGATGGCTGCGACCAAGAAGATGCTACCAAGATATACTGAAAGCCACAGTCCCCCATGGTTTCAGTATATCACAAGTCTGCAAATAAATCAGCCTTGTATACGCCATCCGCCAACATTTTCTTGAAGCTATCCTTTACAGCTGCGACATCTTCGTGATAGGTCATGCCGTACCAGGTGTCGTTGGTCTTCAGAACCTTCACGGACATCTTTCCCTGCTCCAACAGTTCACCGATGAAGATTGGAATCAGATACTCGGCTTTCTGAGGATTGCTCGGTACTTCTTTCTCGAAGAACTCTTTGAATCCGTCCTCCAACACATCCAGAAAATCAGGAGTCAATCCCCACATATTCATGGATACCAGAGAATTCACATCAACAATTACACCGTCTGCCTCTGCTCCATCAGCAGTCTTTACGATGTTCTTGGTTTCCACAACCTCAGTCAAGTTTCCATTCTCATCCATCTTGCAGATACCGCGAGTCACGCCGCCATTATCGGACAATGTGTTCTTCAGTACAAAACCTGCCATACAGGACTTGCCGCCATTTACCAAATACTCGTGGACTGCTTTGAAACCTTCTTTGCCATAGTAATCATCTGCGTTGATCACAATGAACGGGGTATCAATCACTTCCTTCGCTGCAAGCACAGCCTGACCAGTTCCCCACGGCTTTGTCCGGCCTTCCGGAAGTTCTCCCGGAATATCGTTGATATCCTGAAATGCGTAGTTCACAGTTACATCATGAAAAGAGCAAATGGAGGCAATGCGATGAACTCCTTCTCGATATCCTTACGGATGATAAATACAACTTTATTAAATCCGGCTTCAATTGCATCATGGATAGAATAATCCATAATAATCTCTCCATTCGGGCCAACCGGTTCTAACTGCTTGATTCCACCACCGAAACGAGACCCCATTCCCGCAGCCATGATGACTAATGCTGTTTTCATAATCTTCTTTCTCCTTTATTCATTTGTCTTTTTCACGGTTAGGATTAGTATAGCACAATTTCGGGACCTATTCTACTGTTACACTCTTCGCAAGGTTTCTCGGCTTATCTACATCAAGTCCCTTTGCAACACTTACATAATACCCGAGCAGCTGCAACGGAATCACTGCGAGGCTTCCCATAAAGTGCTCATCCACCTTCGGAACATAGACTGTAAAGTCTACCTTGTCTTCCATCTCATAATTGCCATAGTTTGTCACACCCATCAGATATGCGCCACGGCTCTTACATTCCATCATATTGCTGACTGTCTTCTCATACAGCTTGCTCTGTGTCAGAACTCCGATTACGAGAATATTGTCCTCGATCAGACTGATTGTTCCATGCTTTAACTCACCTGCCGCATAAGCCTCAGAATGAATATAAGAAATCTCTTTCAGTTTCAGACTTCCTTCCAGACATACTGCATAG
>OMDA01000585.1_pt1 | contig 18298 bp, 10 predicted proteins | sample 1645141 | NCBI WGS metagenome assembly OMDA01 (sample SAMEA103958151, study PRJEB25191) | human gut metagenome | reverse complement strand
AATGGAAACCTCGCGCTTCTGCCAAGCCTTGATTTTGAGATGATGCAGAAAGTCGAACATCGGAGGGAAGAGACCGGCGTCGTAGCTTGATGCGGCGAGTATCACCTTGCCATATTTGAATGCGTCTTCGATGGCTTCAGCAAGGTCGTCGCGGCATAGATCGGTGATAGCCACCTTCTTGCAGCCCTTGGCCCGCAGAATGTCGGCGAGTTTCTCAGCTGCCGCTTTTGTGCATCCGTGTATTGAGGCGTGAGCGATAAGAACACCTTCTGCTTCCACTCCATAACTACTCCATATGGTGTAGAGACGCAGTGCCTCCTGCATCTTCTCACCGCTGAGAAATGGTCCGTGTAGTGGCAGAATCATATTTATGTCGAGCTGCGATGCTTTCTTGAGCAGTGTGGAAACAGGACCTCCGTATTTTCCGCAGATATTGAAGTAGTAGCGGCGTGCCTCACAAGCCCAGTCGTCCGGGTCGGCATCCATGACACCGAATTTGCCGAATCCATCGGCAGCGAACAATACCTTGTCGAGAGCATCATATGTCACCATCACTTCAGGCCAGTGTACCATCGGTGCCATAACGAAATGCAATGTGTGTTTGCCAAGTTCAAGAGTGTCGCCTTCTTTGACGGCGATTACGCAGTCGTCCACATTCAGTTCCGGGAAGAAAAGCGGAATCATGGTCTTTGCTTTTGCTGAGCATACGATCTTTATTTCAGGGTACATCGCCTTCACCTCAGCTATGCCGCTAGCATGGTCTGGTTCGAGATGCTGCACTACGAGATAGTCTGGTTTGCGACCGTCGAGGCCTTCTGTCAGGTTCTTTTTCCATTCCTCCATAGTGCGCTTGTCAGAGGTGTCCATGATAGCCACTTTCTCATCCATGATGAGGAAAGAGTTGTAGCACATGCCCTCTGGTACGTTATACTGCGACTCAAAGAGTCGAATGTCGGCATCATCGCAACCGATATAATAAATGGTGTCTGTAACTTTTTTCATGTTTATATTATTATTGTTTTTATTTCTATAAGGTGGATAATATTCTTGTTGCCTCTTCTGCAGACAATCCTGTAGCGACGGTAATCATGTTTATATCTGCTCCTATGGCCTTCAGTCGCTTTACTGTTTCGATTTTTTCTTTCTCTATACCTTCCGCACGTCCTTCCGCACGTCCTTCCGCACGTCCTTCTGCACGTCCTTCTGCACGTCCTTCTGCACGTCCTTCCGCACGTCCTTCCGCACGTCCTTCCGCCAATCCGTCTTGCTTGGCACCTTCAAGAACGGATAATGTGTCACGATATTTCCTGAGACCAACATCATATTTCATTCGCTCCTGTCTCGAAAGGGAGGCGACGTCAGCAATCTGTTCCAGTCTCTTGAAAACCGAACTTTTGGCTGACCAAGGTAATCTTGTCAATGTCTCCATATTCTTCAGTACATATATCCATTTGTCAAAATCTGTATCACACTCGTCGGCTTCCTTGGTGAATAAAGGGAGCTGCATGAAAGTCATCCTCATCTTATCTGAGAATAGCTTGTTGTTTCCCTTGTCTGCCAATCCTATATCCGACCGGAACTTCTTGTCAAAGTCCATCGGGCAAAAATTCAGAAAGGCTACAAGATACACCGCATCGATGTTGTATTTCCAGTCTGTTCCCCTTTCTCCTTGTCTGGCTTCACATACATAATAGATGCTCCGGTTCTTGAAATAAGGCTGTGACTTGTTTTGCATTTCCACGATGATGTTTTCTCCTTTTTCCGTTTGGCAGTATATGTCGTATATAAGCGAACGGTCGTCTTCGAAGAGGGCTGGTTGTTCTTTATCGAGGAATGTAATGTTTGTTATGCGTTCTTCGCCGAGCAGCAGACTGTTGAGAAAATCAATAATCAGCGGCTTGGATATCTCTTGTCCGAAAATCCTTTTGAATCCTATGTCTGTAAAAGGGTTGATGAATTTTGCCATAATGAGACATTTAATGAAGTTTATTTGCAAAGATAATGCTTTTTATTAAATCTGCAATTACCTTTGCTCTTTTATGAAAAGAATTTGTTGTTTTTTGAATGTGGCGTATTGGTCATCCACATCCTTCGCTCTTCTGGTTCCATCTTTTCTATGGCATATCGTAGAGTGGTACGAGGCATTGTCTCGTGGTGCTCAGACAGAAATCCACGTAGCACTTCGATATTCCTTTTCCCCACTTCTCTTAACATCCATCCCGTAGCTTTGTGTATGAGGTCGTGTGGATGGTGGAGCAGTTTTTTTGCAATGCGCAAGGTGTCGCCAAACTGTCCTTCCCTTATCAGAGCTGCGGTAGAGACTATGGATATACGCTGTTCCCACAGGTTTGAACTTGCCGACAGCGTGTCGAGAATGTTGCGATCAGGCATCGTGCCGTCGGGTAGGGGATGGAGGAGAAACGTTCCGATGATATAGCTGCAAGATAGGTCAACAAGGTCCCAATTGTTGGCTTGTCTGGCATGGAGCAGATAGAAATCGGCAATCTCTTTCCTGCGGTCAGGTTGACCAGTGCCGTTCCTTTTCGGTAATGCAGCCTTCATCTCTTCAACGAGCAGAAGGAATCCGCAGAGTCTAACCTCATGCCACTCGGAATAGAGCAACTTCTCTATTTCGCTTAGTGTCATGCTGAGTCGTGCCTCTTTCACAACGAGTCGTGTCTGCGGCACTTTCAGTCCGAGGAAGCTGTCTCCCTCTCCATATTCTCCTTTGCCGGTCTTGAAAAACCGTTGCAGAATCTCTCGTTGCTTTTCGTTCTCCATGCCGCGCATGGCTTCAATGATATCTTTGGCTGTAATCATGTTTCTTTTCTTCTGTGTAAATAAAAAGAAGCCGCTGAAACTCAGCGACTTCTTGTAGTAGATAATGGAGTGGAGCTGGAGGGATTCGAACCCTCGTCCAAACAGGGAAACCATATGTTTTCTACATGCTTATCTTGGACTTCATTTTCGAGCTGTGGCAAGACCCAAGCCACCAACCGCAGCCTTATCCTCTAAAATCTCATTACGTTGGCGAGGCACAACGCAACTATTTCCGATTTAACCGCACCGCTTTACCAAAGAGCCTCGGAACAACGGCCTTTGAGCGATGTCTCGTCCTGCTACCTGGTAGCGGGATAAAGCCAGTAATCTACTGTACTTCGATTAGGCAGCGAGAGCGTAGTTGTTTTCGCCAGATAAATTGTTGACTGTCGAGATTAAGGAGCCGGCAGACTGCGCTCCGCATGCTTACGTACCATTCCTACCCGCTGTCAAATCCAGTCAACCCCGAGATGTTGTACCACACTGAAATTCAGTGCTTTGCGTACTAAGAAACCCTATTGTGTGGACAATGTGTGGACATAAATCCTTGATTATCATCCCCATTTCAAGCGATTTCCTATTGCAAAATTAGTACAAATGCACGAAACTGCAAAATAAAACAGCAATATTTTGCATGTGTGTGGACAAAGTGTGGACAACTTTTTTTATCGCGGTTCTTTATGGAAAGTGTATCTATCTTGGCTTCGTCCCTCTAAATACATGGTTTTATGAGGAACGAAGTCATAAGTAAGCGCCTCTTTATAGGAATAATGTCAAGTGCAAAACTCAATGTGCACCTTTCTTTGAATGCACAAAGAAAGGTGTTTTTTTATCTTCCATACCGAGCTTGCTCGATGCCTTATAACAACGATTTACAAAATCGGTAAGCCTAATTACCGGTTTTGAAAAATCGGTCGGCACACCACTCCTATTGGAGTCCTTCGGGGAGCAAGCTCGGTGAGATTTTTTATCTGTTTTGATATCTGACCACATAAATCTATTCTTTAGCGTTACGTTTCATAAAAGTAAATCTTGTCTTGAGGCATGGACGCAACGACAGGTCGTATGTTCCCATTTGGAAGAAATTCCTGCTATCCTTGTTTGGATTCAGATTCTGATAGAAATGAAGTCCGCGTCCAAGTGTAATATCCCAGTTATTGCTTGTACGGATATATCGGTCATGCGAGTTTTCATCGAACTCATACTCGAAAGTCATAGAAACATCGTCCATGTCATCAAGAGTATTCTTTAATCTTTGGAGACTGTCGCTTATAAGAGTCGATTCTTCTGGAGTTTCGCCAGGTTTTGTAACAAGGCGGAAAACCTTACAATCACCAATTTTCACAAGGAGTTCCACAAAACGAACAAGATTAGTCATCTGGAAACCATGAGTCAAATATGGTTCCTCCAACATAACGATGGAAGCCCCTTTAAGGTATTCTGCGAAAAGGTCATCATATCCATATCCAGTATCACCATATTGAACATCAACCGTTTTTTCCTTTAGACTTCTGTCTTCAACCGTATCACTTGCAGGAACAATATCCGACAGAGCATGATTTGAAATTATCTCAGGTTCAACATTAGCCGTTACAGGATTTGTAACAACGTTATCATGGGCAGGTTCTGTGAGAACAGGTACATTAGCATCCTTACGAGGATTTTGTGTTGCTATGCTATACTTGCTTTCCGGACAATACACAACCACCTTCTGTCCATCCTTATTGATATAGGACATATTGATACGAGCGTATTCCTCATCCGGTTTACGCTTATTCAACTGCTCCTTTACACGACGGCGACCTTCAATAGCATATTCTACAATTTCATCGAACTCTTCATCTGTTGGTTGTCCTGTAGGGAACAACAACTTGATAAAGCCAGATATGGTTTTCTGAAGAGCACGGTTATCGCGTCCTTCAATGTTGTCACCCTTTTTTAGTCTTGAATTTACAACACCAACATAGTCACTGTCGTGTACAAACAGATAATGAAGAGCTTCCGACATGTAGTCCGTAATCAAACCAAAGTTATTGTTGTAAGCACTATCATCAATCTTTGGAATCTCCCAACCTGGAATGTAGTTGTAGATACGGTCAATTACTGCAAGGTCGAAAGCCTCAGGCAAAGTAACAAGCAAGTCATGATCGTAACTGTTGACAATGCGAGGAATGTTCAAATCGAAGTTGCCGACAAATGAGAAACTGGCATAACCGGTCACCTCGCGTCCACGAGAGAAACGACCATTAGCCATATAGTCCTTCATGATTTGTACAGTATCCGCATCCTTGATTTTCATTTTGGCAACTTCATCGAAAGCCACATTATCCCAGAAGCCGACAGCTCCCACCTGCTTTCTCTGATTGTTGTACAGCAAAGTAGCGGTAGAAGCCTGGCCGCCAGACAACAAAGTCGAATATGGCGAGAATTCTGAATAGAAGTAAGATTTACCCGTACTTCGTCCACCCAGCTCTATACTATTGTAGTTACTCTGAACCAATGGCAAGAAGCGAGAAAGGATGTGGAACTTAAGTCTGCGTCCATTCTTGTCTCCGTTAAGTTTGCGAGAACGTTCCGCCAACCAATTAGGATCAATACCGATGCTTCGAATCAGAACATCAATCCATTCATCAGTCGTAAACCTCTCACGTCCACGGAAGAACTTCTGCTCATCGAAATGAGCAATCTGAATTGGACGTAAATCTTCAATAAAGAATGCATAATCATCCTCCTCGACCTCGTTGTAGGCCAAGGTTACTTCTGCCCAAATTCCACTTTCGAGAAGCTTCTCATTCTGTTGATAGAAATTTGAGTTGATAGCTATGCGCTTAGAGGCAAAGTTTTCCATCTCAGCCCAGTATCTCTTTTCGCGTTCAACGTACTTAACATGGATTTTATCGATGAATTTGTGACGTTTTTTCTGTTCAACAATTGCCTGAGCCTTGTTCGACTCATCTGGACGAACATAGCACTTCTCGATGGTTTGCAGCACAGCCTTCTTTCCCTCCTCAATTTCTTCCGGATCTTCACTTGCACAGTAACGAGACAAAAGGAATTCCAAAACAAAAGAAGGCACATTGACTGCACGCTTGATTTCATGCAGGAGGTCTTTTCTGACAACTTTGCCAGGAAAGGCTTCATTGAGTTTTATATCTAATGCATTCATTGCTTATTCACTTTCAAAATTAAGTCTTAGAACAGATAATGTTGCGTTTGTTTCCGCATCGAAAGCTGTCACCGTAATGGTGTGACCATTGTAGTCATCGTCAATACTGATAGGTTGACGAATCTTGGCTGCATCTGCAGGTATATCCACAAGCTCCGTTACGTCGTTATAGAATTTTCCTTCAGGCCGACCAATAGAACTACCATCGTCGCCAACTACTGTAATTCGGATATTTACATCATCGGCAAACAAATCTGAGAAAGTTGTATTGACGTCAATAATGGGGCGATGCATATAAACAGTGCCTTCGGTCTTATCTTTATAGGTAAGAGAAACACGATACTGTTGTCTCTGCTTTTCTTCCTGCAGCTTGACAGTTATTATAGGAACAATATTTTCCTGCAGCGACAGTCCTTCATGATAATACACTTCTCCACGACGGAACACGGTGTAATCTTTAGCATATACGAGCTTCATAGCGCTAATATTTGCTCCGAATTGTGCCGGTGTAAAGGAAAGGGTATCTGGAGAATCATTCAGATTACCAGCAAGCATTCTTGATTCTTCGAGAACAATGTCGTTACCAGCAGGCTTCTGAATCTGATCACTAACACGGAATGCTGGTTGAAGCATGAAACCATGATCAGCCACAATGACAGCCATATCAAATTTGAGTCGTTTGCAATCTTCAATAAGACGTGCCAGGCGAATCATTTCACGTTCCATTGCTGCCAGACCATTCAACTTGTCATTTTCGCCGGCTGTATCTATTCCTACACTACGGACTATAAGCAATTGTGTACTGTCGCTTACAACAGAAGCATTCCAGTCTTCCAGACGGACATCCTGAATCTCAACACCGGTTTTATTGCGCAGATAATCCACTCTGTCCTCTGGCGTGATTATTGCATCAACTCCGATTGAAGGCTGCAGTTTTCCTGACTTTTCTACAAGAACAATATCGTCAAGATGGTTTGCCATGCAAAAACGGGTCACAGAAGGCAGGTATGAAATACGTGGGGAGAATTCCACTCGTTCGCGGTAGCTACGCTCAATCTGCTCCGAGAACTTCTTTCCCATCTCAAAGCGGAACGCATCAACCATTACAAATACGACCTTCTTGCCTTCCTCTAATGCAGGATATACTTTTTGTAAGCATCCTTGATTCTTGAGTACGGGGAAATCCTTCAGTTGTGTGATTGACCGCTGATAAATCTTCACAGCTCGTTCGGTAAACTCATGGTAGCGAGTGTTCACTATCCCGGTGAGTTCTTTTACCTGCTTTGGCATGTTGATTGCACCAAGCAAATCTGTGTGATACCTACGGAATGCGTAGTCAGCCATACAACCACTTTCGGCATACCAATCCACCAACTCCTTCAGTGTACCGTCGGATTTAATGCCCTGATGAATGCATGCCAATAGCGTTAGCGTATGCTCTGCTAACTTCCAGAACGTAGCAACCTCCAAATCTTCCTGACACCAAACATCCGAGAGATTCTTTTTGAATAATACAGTTGCATTGTCTTGTTTTCCTTCTTTCAGGTAGGAAATGAAGCGGTCATACTCTACGCTATTTTCAAAACAGAATGTCACGCGATCGCCTAAATGCTTTGACTTTGCAAATACCTCCTGAAGGTTCAACTGCTCTGCAATTTTATTAGCCATGCGGACATAAGTTTCCCTGAGGTTTATCTGGTTTCTGAGTTTATCACAAATCAGATATACCTTCTCCTTCATTTGTTCGGGTGCCATTGCTACACTTGTCAGATTATCGGGTAATTCCTCCGGCAAGTCAAACACAAACTCACTGAAGAGCAGATATGCCCACAATTTGAGTTGCACATCCTTTAGGCTTACTCCATTTGAGTCCAACCCAGGATATTGAGCAGTAGCAAAAACTTTCCATTCCTTGAGCCACTTCATATCAGCGCACTGGGTCTGAGACAGTAAGCCAACTGTCATCTCTGCGAAGCTTTTGCCTGATGTCAACTGCTCAAGCTCAGGATATGCAGCACCATCGAGCAAGGCATTGATCATGTTGAATGATGTAGAACCTTGTTCGAACAGCTGGTCCAGTTCCTTCTGCTTGGCAGGAAGGAATGTCCTGCAAATGTTTTCATAACCATCCTGTGGACCGTAAGGAAACACCTGTCCACTCTTGAAAAATGACATAAAAGGCTCTTCTACCCAATCTCGGTTATTGGTTGGCATTGAACGCTTACGATATATTATCATTCTCGAATCCTTGTTCAATGAGAGCTCATTGCACCAGAAACGAGATGCTGACAATCTTGCGTTTAGCAGTCCCTTTGTGGTATCAATCACCTTAATGCCCTTCTCCTTTGCCAAAGGCAGCAGGTCGTAATAGATACCATCCTTGTCATATATTGTTAACACCGGTGACTCTGGCTTCATCTTGGCCAGCCAGTGATCGAGTATGTATCCTTGTATGTCCATTGTATATTAAATATTAAACAGGATGAGAAACACATGCTATTGGTTCATATCCATTGTTTGGATCAAAACAGTCCTTAGCCGTACCCGGAAACTTATCTATCAATTCCTTACGTACCTCAGGATGATCCTTGAACACAGTAAACCAGATTGACCAACAGCAACACTCCTTTATTGTATTGATCATATCGCGGAGTTCATATTCGCCATTCTCATACTTTTTTAAAAACATCTGAGCCTTGTCCCAGGTTTGTCTGCGTACATCACAACGAAAGTCTGTTTCCGAATCAGGATTATCCAACTTTACAAGGTCAATTAGGGCTTGTGCTCTTGCCTGCGACTCTGCAGATAAAGCCGGATTCACTTCGACAACCCCCGCTTCTTTATACACTAAGCTCAAGTACGTATTATTACGGTGAGGAAGGTGAATATCTTCATATATTACATCATTATCGCTTTCTTGTAATTACAGGTAGGGCATGAAAGCAAAAAATTGTCCCAAACAGTCTTTAGATGAGCATATTTCTCCAATCCCTTAGGCTGTACATGCTCAGTCTGAAACGTAGCACCATTGGCAAAATAATTCTCGCAGTACGAGCAATAATTGCCAAAATTAGCAAGAAGCACTTTGCGAGCCTTACCATATTCCTTATATTCTGATTTGATTGTGTGTACAGTGGTACCCATATCAAATATATCCGCATAAAGGTCAATGCTATCGCCAGCGTTCTTTTTATCTAACGGTCTCATAGCTTACCACGATTTAATTTTAAGAATGCTTCGTATGCTGGGTCATGTAACAATCCTGCCTCAAGCTCTAACTCGTTGAGTTTCTTCTTTACTTCTTCAGTTTCTGCCTCACCCGATTTGCCAGCTTTGACCAGTTCGAAGTATTTTTTAGCCAGTTCCTGTTTGGTTCTATATGTTTTGCTACGCAACATTCCCTGCATACCCATTTCACAGGCAAGAATTTCCTCTATGCCTCTATTATTCGGAGAGATAGGAGCATTCTGACTATCGAGTGCTATCACATTCTGGCTATCCACACTCTGCACAATAAACGGAGAGTGGGTTGTTACGATGAATTGCATCCTTGGGAAGGCATTCTGTAAATCCTGAAGTACGTGCTGCTGCCAGTGAGGATGAAGGAAGAGATCAATCTCGTCAATCATAACGATACCTGGAGTGCTTCTGACTGCTTCCACTCCGATGAATCCATTGAGTTGAATACAACGATAGGCAATCTCTGCACAGATATTAATCATAGCCTTAAAACCATCGCTCATCATGTCATAGGTCAACCAATAAGGTTCCGGATCTTTTGTCATTTGAACTCTGGCTGCGAGTTCATTATTCTTCGTATCAACTCTAAACCCTTTGATTGCAGGTATAGCATGTGCAATTGCTTCAAAAAAGGCTTGGTCTGTTCCTTCGAACTCTGCTCCTTTTTTGAGGCTAAAATTGTATTTATAAATCCAATTAAACGCACTTTTAAAGTCAACTTGCTGGCCATCAAGCGAACATTTATACGCCTTTTCAAGTTTTGATTCACGTGCACGCGTTTTCTGCGCCTTACGATAATTCTTCTCAAGACGATTGCTTCCAAAAGCTAAGAATAGAGGAAATACGGAATTCTTATGGGTTGTATCTGCCGATATTCTTTCCTGCTCCATAGCCGCCACCTCTAACATCAACTCATTAGCGTTTCTCTTGGATATACTGTTACTCGAGCGTGTCCATGAAATTGAATGGACTTGATCGTCATGACTATAATCATCCAGATTATACACAGAAGCAAAGAAATCAGCATTTACAGAAATCTCAGGTTTACCCGTATCCTGTATGAAATCCTTATTTGCCTCACTATATCTCTTCACATAGTCAGTTGATAAGAAATTTCTACTGAATGCCTTACCTCCAGGAATAATCTTCAATGCCTGTAGATATGCTCCGAGAGCAATCTGCACGGCATGAAGCAGAGATGTCTTACCAGTAGTGTTATCACCCAGGATAACATTCATTTTAGAGTCAAACTCAAAGCGCCTCTCCTCTATGAAGCCTCTGAAGTTCTTTATGGTTATATCATTTATTCTCATGATGACAATGTATTTTCAAGTTAATCAAAATTCATTTCAGTCTGTTTGGCATCGGCCTTTTTCTTCCTTGTCTTCTTTTCCTTTGGCTTGTTCTCACAGATATGCTCCAAGCCGTGGGTGAGCGCCATGCACCAGTCCTTCTTTGCCTTTTGAGCGACTCGGGCTGGATACATGCTCATGGCAAGGTGGCTCCAGTCGTAGTCGCCTTTCGCCAACAGCTCCATGTTCTTCTCACATTCTGCTCGCCATAAACGACTGGCGGCAAGATGCTGCAAGGGGGCTGCCGTCACGGGCACGCCGTCGTCGTGGTTAGGCACATAGCCTGCTTCAATGATGCTGTTCAGCTTTTCCATCATGCCTTCCACCTGTTCTTGCTCTGCGCGCACCTGCGTTTCTTGCGTCTTGTTGTGGGCGGCAAGAGCTGCGTTCAGACGTGTGCGCAACTGCTCTCCCTTCTCACGCAGCTGGATGATGAGCTGTGGTAAAGTGTTCTTGCTGAGCTTGGGATAATATACCCAGTAATCCATCGTGCCGTCTTCCGATGCAAGGAGCCAGTAGATAGGTGCCTTGCGGCGGCTCTTGGTGTATCGCTTGAAGTGGTAGTCGAAGAAGCCAGTTGGCGATGAGAGGTAGGCTTGCAGACTCTTGCAGCCTATCAGCTGGCAAAGCTCATACTCCATATCGTCGGCACGGTCGCCCCACAGCCAGATCATCACCTCACGCACATGGCTTGCCAGGCAGAGCGGACTCTCCTCCTCGTTGGTCATGATGCCGTCGGACGGCACGGCGAGCTGAGCTGGGCATGGCTCTTCGCCTTGGCTTACCACAGGCATGAATGGCAGGGCATCGAACACGTCGCCAAACGCAGGGATGGCCTTTTCTCCCTTGGCGAATGCCGTGTTCCATCTGCCGAAAGCCATGCCCACCAATTCCATCACCATCTCCTGTGCCATCGTCTTCTTGTCTATCTCATTCAGATTGCTGGCTCCGTCTATAGAGAGCAGTTCCTCATAAGGGCGGCGAGCCTTATAGTCGTTCAAGGTCTGTCGGAATTCACTGCCTCGGTCGATGTCAGCCAAGTCCATCCACAGGTCATCGTTCTCCTTGACGAGTTCCACGTATTGGGCGTAATCATCTGTCAACTGTTCTTGCATCTTATCAAGACCTGCCTCGATGCCGCCCTTCAACTCCATCTGTGCTATCAAACCATGATATTCCAAATTGGTCTCGTCCAAGCTGAACCACTTGCGCTTGATGTCAATGATGGCGTTGACGATACGCTCGATGTCGGACTGGCGAATGGCGTAGTCGGGCATAGGGAGAAGACTCACATAACCATTTACTTTATGTTGAGCACAATATTGATTTATCGTATATTGAGCCATAATTGAATTTATGAAAGAATCAACTACATAAGCATCAGATACAGCTATACGAGATATTGCATGTCCTTCATGTGTGAAGAACATACGCTTTTTTAGAACATGAGCATCTAATATATCACCACGTTTACCATAGCCACAACCTAAAAACAATTGATAATTAGGATTTCTCAAAACTGAGGTTGAGTTCTTTACGATTTCTCCATTTTTCTCCCATTTAACAAGCTCTTTATACGGATAGTAAAGTAAAGTATAAGAACCACCATGATATAGGTGACAATAATCTTTCTGTTGCTCTACTTCAAAAAACAGTCTAAAAAAGCGATCTGGTGAAACAAATGAATTACCTTGGCGGGCAGGTAATCCACGTTCTTCCAAACTCTCATTTTTAAAAATATTCAATATATTTTCATCAAGATAATAGCCAATTATAGTATTCGGCAGATTATCAAACTCCACCGACTTCGCCACATAAATCCACTTCGCATCCTCACCTCTATTACAGGTTCTAATCAAAACAGAGAGTTGTTCGTCTTTTTCTTCTGGCTTTACATCCTGCACATCCATAAACACGCCCTCCACATCCGAGCAGAGTTTGTTCAGCACCAACGTAGAAGTCTCCACGCTTGCATCCAATACGCCCCAACCCGTATCGGCACAAGCTGTGATAAAGCCGCAGAGGTTACGGCGACGGAACGCCTCGTAGCTCGACTTGATCATGACAGTACGGTCGAAGATTGCCCCCAACTTGCCCTCATCATCCAGCATCTCCTGCATACGGTCGAAGAAGGCGCAAACCAAGTTTTTGCTCCAAGCAGGATAGTTGTCGTTAAGATATTGCGAGGTATGCTCGCTTCCCTCACCGAATGGTGGGTTCATGACGATGCAATCGAATCGCTTCTGACACAATTCGATAAAGGCGAAGCCACGGGTGGCATCCTCCGAGAAGAGCGCATTCTCGTAGCCTTCCTCCTCACTCAGTCGGGAAGAAAGCTCCTGCAAGGCAGTTTGCAGACGCTCTGCGATTTCCTCAAAAAACTCATCCTTATGATGACGAAGCTCACGGCGAGCCTCATTGGCTGCCATAACCTCAGCACGGCGCTCTTCTGAATCATAAAAGCTGGCATTACGGTTTTGGTTCACCTTGCTCCAGTTCTTGCGCAGATATTCAATGTCGTCGCTGATTTCCTTTTCCATCTTAAAGAGCAGACCTGCCTCGCCCACAAACTTCATCTTGTCCCAGATGGTGGTGAGCAGACGCTGCATAGGCTTGTCCAGCTCTTCCATCAATCCCTTGAGCAGACGCTTGTTGCCCGGCATAGCCTCTGCCAAAACCAGATTGCTCTTGCGGATGAGAGGACGCTCACCGGCAGGAATGCCCATCTCGCCATAGCTACGCTGGGCACGAAGCCAGAGGCTAAGCGCAGCAAGCTGAAGGGCACGAGGGTCAATCTCGCAACCAAAGATATTATTCTCAAGAATCAGTCTTGGCACTTCGCGATGGAACGATTCCCGGGTGTGTATCTCGCGATATGGAATCAGCAGCTCAGGATGATTGTCCCAAGCATCCATATAGATATACTCATACACCTCGTAGAGATAGAGGCCAAAGTGCATGGAGCCACATGTAGGATCGAGAGAGAGAATCTCGGTCGGCTCCTTGATGGCACGTTCCTCGATGGTCTCGTCTGGACGACGCACCATGTAGTGACATTTCTCCTCACCTATTCGGCTCTGTCCTTTGGTCATCTCGTACCAGATTCGGCCAAGAGAGTTGTCGGTCAGGAATCGGACGATGTACTCCGGCGTAAAGAACTGGTTGCGCACAGCCATCTCACGGCTGTTGCGTGGCTTGTTGCTTTCCTCGCGCATCTTGCGACGCTCCTCCAGAGAGTTGTAGTCCTGGAACATCCAGCCTAAAGTCTCATCCTCCATCCAGAAGTTGACAGTAATGCCATTCTGCTCGTCATACCACTCGCTGAGCTGGGTGTCGTTGATGAGGTCGAGCAGTTTTAGCAATGTGTTCTCGTCGGGGAATACCAACCCATAAGGCGAGATCAAAGACGGCAGGAAGTTCAATGCTAAGTTCGTCAAAGATGCTATGCAGATACCACTTGTAGCGATTGTATTTTGGCATAGCCGTTTGCTGGGCAATAGCATCATAGCTCTGAAAACCTACAGAATCATAGCCGGCTCTAACGCTCTCAAGAATCAGGTCACGTTCCTCACACATGCGAAGGGCGCAGAAGCGGTTAAGTTGGGTAAATGCCTGTTCTGCTATAAGCTGGCCCACAGCAAGGCGCTCCTTGTTCGCCTCTGTTTCCGGGAGGGCTGCAAGGAGGTGTTTCATACGTTCGCGAAGCATACGCGCCGTATGGACAATGTCGGTATCTTGATTAGCAAGTTGTTCCACTGGAATGGTGTGGCCATCAGCCCATATGCCATAGTACTGTTGAAGCAGCTCTGTTACGTTCTGCATCAACAGGTTCTTGGCTGAACTGACGAACCGTTCCAGCACTTTCTTTGCATTTTGAGAAATCATAACTGTCTCGTGAATTTGATTATTCGTTTATATTGAGAACCACAGGGTTGTTATCATCAACCGTTGCCAGGAGTTTGGTCAACTCATCAATGATAGCCTGAAGGTCTGCCTTTGTTGTAATTCTTTTTTTGAACTTAACTTGACTTGCCTTAATGCCAGATTCTTGTACAGCGCTACCGCCTTCACCATGTCCAGGCTCTTCTCCACCAGGAGTGAAATGTGGTTCAGGATCGGCAGGAGGAGTCACAACCACGGCTGGTGCATTTGACTTAGCCTGATTGCGCACACGATTCTTAATGGCATCCACATTGTTCATCTTGTAGCTGACAAAGGTATTAACCATCTCGCGCAATCCTTCAATAGTGTTGCTTCTGCAATCTATATTTAGGTTGTCCAACTGAGTGTCGATCTGAATCTTCTGAGAATCCGTAAGCTGGGGATATTCCGCCATTGCATTAACCTCGTCACGGCAGTCGCCAAGAATACTATTGCCCTGTGTCTGGAATTCAACACAAGCCTGAGTGAGGTAACTGTCTATCTGGTTACGCAAGTCAGTAATCTCGGAAACAATTGAAGGAAGGTCTGCATTACCAATGTAGTCATTATAAACCTGTCCGACCTCCGTTACATGCTTTTTGAAGTCACTTAGCTGGGTAAGTTCTGGCAATGTAGAGGCTTGTTTGGAAAGGAGGTTGATATGCTTGAGCTGATCGATAAGCCCGGCCTGCTTGTTGCACTTCATAAAGTCCATTGCATACTTGAATGACTTAACGCAATCTTCATCCTTACCCAACAGATAAGCAGCTTCGCCGCCCTCACTATCCAGGATACGCTGACCATAATTAACGGCCAGCTGCATATTCTGTAGACCTGCTAAATGAAGACTGGTAAAGTCTGGGATAAGATTATTAAACCTTGGTTGGTAATACTTTATCTTGGCATAAGCTTCCTTAGCAATCTGATCCTTGACGGGAGCGATACGTGAGCTGTTGAAGAGACTGGTAAGATTCTGAGCCGCTTTGAGCAATTCAGGTATTGTCAATGCTCCTTCCGTATTTAAAGTAATGCTAATCTTGTTGAAGCTATTGTTTGTGGACATTGCATCAACCGCAGAATCACCGAATACAGTTATGTTTTTTCCAGCTACACGAATCTGAATGATACTTGCCTTAAGCATCAGAGCGACGATATAACGAATGGTATCCTTTGACCATCCGTAAGGATCACGTTCAAAGTGATTTACCACGTCTTGGCCAGTAGCCTCATTACGTAGAGCAATGAAATCCTTTATCTCAGCGATAGCAGCATTTGAGGTGTCTATCGTTCCCTTGCTCGTATTGATAATGCCGAAAGGATTGAGTGCTGCAGGGATGGTGGTAATGTCGCTATATGAGGCCAACTTATTCACACAGTCGCTCTTCATGTTGGTAGATGCTAAAGGATATTTTTCGAATACCTTTTCTGCAATCTGCTTTAGGGCAACAGTCTTATAAGTTTCCTCGTTCACCTGCTGAGGAGAACCCCGGAAGATAATTTCACTATTTGCCATAGCTTCACGTAGAATCTGTGTGAGCTGACGCTTCTTTTCCTCAGCGTTATCTGACTGTGCACGAAGATAAGCTTGAATCTCCTTGTTGGTCTCGTTTTGATGACGATTCTTGATATTCTGACTACGTACGATTTCCTGTAGGATAGCCTCCTTGTCTTTGCTTAGAGTACAGAGCCAGTACAATATACGAGAATTCTCCTGACGGGTACTCTCTGTCAGAAGATACTGGTGGGTTTCATTGTATGATGCTCCATCCACGAATCTGACATTAATCTTCAGGCTTGTTGCCGCATGAATACTGTATGGACGGTTGCGCTCTGTCAGTTCAACGCCTGCAGTGATTGTTTTGCTCGAATATACATTTACCGAAGGTGCAGGAGAAAGCATATCTTGCAATTGCTTCTGGAGCACATTTGCCTTTTCGCTATCACGGGGGATAATCTTATTTCTTTCCTCACGGATGCCAAGGATAGCATTAGTCATGAATTGGTACTTACCATCAATCTCCTGAAGTGTGAGCCCGTCAGACTGCATGATTTCATCAAGAATATCACGCACCTTGCTCTTATCAAAATTACTTCCTACAAAATTGTAAAGGAGGGCACACAAATTGTCGAATGAGAGATTGAAATCATCCAAAAGCTGCATGACAGCAATGGTCTTACAGATTCTCACAGCAAGGGCATTGCCATTGAACATCTGTATGGCCTTATCGGCTGCAATAACAATCTCTTTGGATGAGTTCTTCTCCATGTCTGTACGCAACACGTCATAGAAGTGCTCTGGGCCAGCCATCTGACCGATGGTAGCATCAGCAAGATGGTTGTCTACCAGGATGTCACGGATCAGTCTGATGACAGAACGCAAGCCTACACCTCCAGTCCTGCTTGCCAGTTTCTGAAGCAAAGACAAAAGAATGTCAATATGAACCGGCAGGAATGGATAAAGATTAGCAAACGTCTCTTCAGTCAGCACCTGATTGTATATGCTACGTTCCTGCAGGGTGAGATGTATGCTGTTCTTGAGTACACCCTCATTGTTAGAGAAGAGCTTCTTGAGGTATGACTGGCCCTCCTGCGATTTACCCAAGAGTCGTTTTGTGATAATTTCCTTTATATCATTGGCCTCGATATCGACCTTAACTGGGAAACGAGCAGCCAGGCGGAAGAGCTCATTTGAATTGAGCTGGGCATCATGATTGTCCTCCGTAAGTGTTTGCTGTGCAGTAGCAATTACCCATACGTCACCACGGAATTCATCCTTGAAGATCTGCATCATGCCCTGTACATTCAAGATAAGGTCAACATTTGAAGCAACATACTGTCCTACCTCATCCAGCACAAAGATGATTTTGTCCTTACCGGTCTTCTCCTTGACAAGATTGTATAGACGGGTAAATCGTTCCTTCTCGTTAAGGGCGCTATTCAAATTTATATCCTTAAAGCTTGCGCTGTCAGGGAAGTAGGCTGGCAGCACACGTGGAGCCAGACTTGCAGCGATGAGATTTGCTGCAAGGTCATTAGATTCAACAGATTCCCATGTCTTATGTTTTTCTGTTTCTACCAACTTGCAGAATTCTTCATATTTGCCTTCGCTGTGCAGCATGTCAATGAAGCACATCACCTTCTGGTCGGTAGATTTAGTGATACCAAGCAATTTCAGTGTTTCGTAGTAAACAATATCACTGACATTTGCTATCTTACCAGCTACGGACTGCGTACTGAGGTCAATCATCACCACCTGAGGATTGTGACGCGCGATGATAGTCTTGTACATAGCCGTAATAGCCGTATCCTGAATACGACTCATCAAACGGTCACCAAAAACGACACCATCTATCAATAGGCTTCTGTCAAAAGAAAGACCTAAGTATTTGGCGAAAGAACTCTTACCTGATCCATAAAAACCAGACACCCAAATGCCCACTTCCTTACTTGAATTGTCGAAGGCTTCCTGTAGATCCAGAATGACATCTTCATAGTTCTTATGAAGTTTTTCAGTCACCACATACTCACGGATTTCAGAGCTAAGGTCTTGTTCGGTCTTGGCTCCGAAAGTGACAACACTCTCAATGGCACGATTGAGTCTTTTAGAAGGATCAAATAAGTCCTGTATTTTATGCATAGCTCTGAATTTTAGAAGTTAATACCCCAATTCGGGATAAGATAGCGATTAGTTGCATGTTAAGAGAGATACATGAATTCTCTTCCCATGCCATCAGACATGGGCTATATATAAAGAATCGAAAGAGATTATTCTGTCCTTAGAACAATGTAAGTTGCTTCG
>OMDA01000584.1_pt1 | contig 18333 bp, 14 predicted proteins | sample 1645141 | NCBI WGS metagenome assembly OMDA01 (sample SAMEA103958151, study PRJEB25191) | human gut metagenome | reverse complement strand
GGGCCGGGCATGCCCGGCCCCTACAGTGTTTCCCTATTGTACCATACATCCCGCACAAAAGCAAAGCAGCCGGTCCATGCCCTCCTTGCCGAGCAGTAATTGCGTGCGTGAAAACTGGTTTAACATAGATCGTTCCTCTCTCGCCCGTAAACGAGTTCTATGGGCAAAGCCGCGGGCCGGGCATGCCCGGCCCCTACTTCTCTATATCCCCACTATGCAGATGTGATTATAAATGTCAACCTTGCAAAGTGTAAAAACCTGCAGCATTTCAGCCCGCGTATTTTGTCACCCCCAAGTCTTGGATAAACGCGCACACTGTGGTACAATATGTAAGAAAGAGCAAACTTCCCATAACCAAAGGACGTCACCATGAAACAAGGCAATTTGAATATACGCTGCACCGAAGATTACGCGGTGCTGTACTGGGATAAACCCGCCGCCGCGCCCAGCGGGGCGGAATACACGGTCTCCCTGAACGGTGAGGCCGTTGGCCGCACAGACCGCACCCATTTTACGATAGAGGGGCTGAGCTACGGCAGTGCCTTCCGGGTGGACGTGGTCAGCGGCAGCTACTGCATCGGCTCGGCCATGCTGCAGTTCGGCAGGGAAAAACGCCGCATCGACATTACCGCCGCGCCCTACTTCTGCAAGGGCGACGGCCATATCCTGAACACCGACAATTTACAGCGGGCCATCAACGACTGCGGCGCGGACGATATTCTGTACGTGCCGGCGGGCGATTTCCTGACCGGCGCACTGCGGCTGCACAGCGATTTGGAAATTTATCTGGCCAAGGGCGCGGTCCTGCAGGGCACAACGAACATTCACGACTATTCGCCCCGCATTCCCAGCCGATTTGAGGGCACCGAGATGCGCTGCTACTCAAGCCTTTTGAACGCAGGCGACATGAACCACAAGACCGGCCCGAACTGCCGCAATATCATCATCCGCGGCAGGGGCACGATCTGCGGCGGCGGGCAGGAGCTGGCCCGCAAGATCATTGAGGACGAGCGTGCCCGCATCAAGAGCTTTCTGGACGACAACCGGGAGCTCGTCGAAAGCTGCGAGAACAGCGACACGATCCCGGGCCGCGTCCGCCCGCGGCTTATCAATTTAAGCAACTGTGAGAACGTCTGGATCAGCGGTATCACGCTGAAAAACGGCCCGTCCTGGAATGTCCACATGATTTACTGCGACGACATCCAGACCGACCACTGCACCTTTGTGTCCGAGGGCGTCTGGAACGGCGACGGCTGGGACCCGGATTCCTCAACGAACTGCACGCTGTTTGCGTCGGAGTTCTCCACGGGGGACGACGCTGTCGCCATCAAGAGCGGCAAAAACCCCGAGGGCAACGAAATCAACCGTCCCTGCGCGCATATCCGGGTGTTTGACTGCCGCAGTGACTGCGGCCACGGCATCTGCATCGGCAGCGAGATGAGCGGCGGCGTGGAGGACGTGCAGATCTGGGACTGCGATCTGGCAAACTCGCTGTCCGGCATCGAGATCAAGGCCACGCCCAAGCGCGGCGGCTATGTGCGCGGCGTGACCGTGCGGGACTGCATCACGCCCCGCGTCATGCTGCACAGCGTACCGTACAATGACGACGGTGTGCCCGCCGGTGCCCCGCCGAAGCTCGAGCACTGTTTCTTTGAGCGGCTGACCCTGACCGCCGAGGTGCTGGACCATGACCGCAGCCGGCACGGTGCCGCCCCGATCGAGATCGCAGGCTTTGACAAGCCGGGCTATGAGGTCGAGGACATTGTCTTTAAGGATATTACCATCACCAAGCCGTCCGTCGCCCTGCCGCTGGGGCTGTGCAAGGGTGTGACGCTGAGCAATCTTGCGTGTGTGAAGGAATAAGCCTAAAGCCTCCCCACTTTATGAACAAATCTTAAAACTTCCTTACACCCTCTTGCACCGCGGTGCAGGAGGGTGTATTATTATCACGCTTTAATAATTAACATAAGCCAACCATTAACAGGAGGTGTTCACCAATGGGCACTGAAACCCCTTCTCTGAGCGGGGTGTTCCGCTTTGTGGCGCGGCTGCACACACTGTCCAGGCGCGGGATGCGCATGGCACTGGCCGGGCAGCCCAAATGCCGCTATGGCATGCTGCAAAGTCTGTACAATCTCATTGAGCAGCACGGCTGCGACGGCGCGATCTATGTCTCGGACATTGCGCGGCAGATGCACCAGCCTATGCCGGCGATTTCCCGCGGGCTGCGTCAGATGGAGCAGGACGGCCACATCGTCCGCGAGACCGACCCAAAGGACCGCCGCAAGACGCTGGTGCGCATCACCCCGGCAGGGGAGCGCGCCCGCAAAGCCAATGAGCAGGCCATGAACGACTACTTTGCCCGCATCATGGCGCGGCTGACCCCGGAGCAGCTGGCGCAGGCCAACGCCGTAAAGGACGCTCTGCTCGCCGCCATCGAGGCCGAGAACGCCGCTATGAAAACCGATTTGAAAGGAGAACCCCCGCATGACGAAAATTTTTAAGCAGCTGGGGCGGCACTGGGCGGCCTGCCTGGCCGTCGTTGTGCTGCTCATCGTGCAGGCATACTGCGATTTAAGCCTGCCCGACTACACAAGCAAAATTGTGGACACCGGCATCCAGCAGGGCGGCATTGAAAGCCCCGTGCCCGACACCGTCCGCAGCACAACGCTGCAGGCGCTCGAGCTGCTCATGTCCGAGGACGACGCCGCACTGACGGACGAAGCCTACTCCGACCCCGACGCGGACGGTGTGCGCACACTGAAGCCGGATGCGGACACCGCCGCGCTGGAAAATGCGTTCACAACGCCGGACGTTGTGCTGTACATGGCCGCGGCAAAGAATGCCGCCACTGCCGCCGGTACCACCGACACCGTGGCCCCCACGGCCTATGACCTCGACGCCGTCGCCACGCAGCTGGCCGCCGCGTCCCAGGCCCCCGGCGCACGGGAAATGCTGCAGAGCCAGCTGACGGACGGTCTCGCCCAGCTGGACGAGACCGTCGCCGACAGCCTGTCCAGCCAAGCCATGCTGCTCGTCGCGCTGGAATATGACGCTCAGGGCATTGCCCATGACGTGCAAATGTCCTATCTGCTGCGCACGGGCGGCCAGATGCTGGCTTTAACGCTGCTCATGGTTGCCGTGGCCGTCGCCGTAGGCTTTATCGCGTCCCGCGTCTCCGCCGCCATTGGCCGTGACCTGCGCCGCGACGTGTTCAGGACCGTCGTCGGCTACTCCAACGCCGAAATCGAAAAATTTTCCACTGCTTCGCTGATTACCCGCACCACGAACGACATCCAGCAGGTGCAGTTCGTCTGCGTGATCCTGCTGCGCATGGTAGCCTACGCGCCCATTTTGGGCATTGGCGGCATCATGCACGTTGCCAGCGGCAACACGGGGCTGGAATGGATCATCTTTGTGGCCGTGGCCGCGCTGCTGGCGCTCATCGCCGTTTTGATGAACGTAGCCATGCCGAAATTCAAGCAGATGCAAGTCCTGGTGGACCGGCTGAACCTTGTCAGCCGCGAAATCCTGACCGGCATTATGCCCATCCGCGCGTTCAGCCGCGAGGAATTTGAGGAAAAGCGCTTTGACAGGGCCAACACCGACCTGATGAAGACCCAGCTGTTCACCAACCGCACGATGGTCGCCATGATGCCGTTTATGACGCTCATCATGAACGGCACGAGCCTGCTCATCGTCTGGTTCGGCGGCAAGGCGATGGATCTGGGCAACATGCAGGTGGGTGAGATGATCGCGTTCATCACCTACACGATGCAGATCGTCATGTCTTTCCTCATGCTCTCGATGGTCGCCGTCATGCTGCCCCGCGCCGGTGTGGCTGCGGACCGCATTGACGAGGTCATCAAGACCCCCTCGACCATCCATGACCCCGCTGCGCCCAAGGCACTGCCCGCGGACGGCACCCACGGCGTTGTGGCGTTCCATGACGTCAGCTTCCGCTATCCCGGCTCCGACGAGGACGCGCTCGAGCACATCAGCTTCACGGCCAGACCCGGCGAGACAACGGCCATCATAGGCTCCACGGGCTGCGGCAAATCTACGCTGCTCAACCTGATCCCGCGCTTCTACGATGTGACCGAGGGCAGCGTGACGATTGACGGCGTTGACGTGCGCGACATGACCCAGGCACAGCTGCACGACGAGCTGGGCTATGTACCGCAGAAGGGCGTGCTGTTCAGCGGCACGATCACATCCAACCTGAAGTTCGGCGGCGACCACATCACCGACACCGACGCAGAGCAGGCCGCCGAGATCGCCCAGGCCACGGAGTTCATCTCCGCCAAGCCCGAGGGCTTCGACAGCCCGATTGCCCAGGGCGGCAGCAACGTCTCCGGCGGGCAGAAGCAGCGCCTTTCGATTGCCCGCGCCATTGCCAAGCACCCGCAGATCTATCTGTTTGACGACAGCTTCTCGGCGCTGGACTACAAGACCGACGTGGCGCTGCGCCGTGCGCTGAAGGCTAAAACCGACAACGCCACGGTCATTATTGTGGCGCAGCGCATCTCCACCGTGCTGCACGCGAACCAGATCCTGGTGCTGGATGAGGGCCGCATCGTCGGCAAGGGTACCCATGCCCAGCTGATGGAAAGCTGCCCCGCGTATCAGGAAATTGCGCGCAGCCAGCTGAGCCAGAAGGAACTGAATTTGCAGAAGGAGGGTGAGTGATATGCCAAGACCCGGACGCATGACGACGGAGCGCGCCAAGGACTTCAAGGGCACGCTGCGCCAGCTGCTGGCCGCTATGAGCAAGTATAAGCTGTCGCTGGTCGTCGTCATTGTTTTTGCTGTTCTGTCAACCATTTTCAACATTGCAGGGCCGAAGATCCTGGCTAAGGCCACCACGGCGCTGGCCACCGGCTGGATCGCCAAGCTGCGCGGCGTGGGCGGCATCGACTTTGCCTACATCGGCAAGGTGCTGCTGTTCCTGCTGGGCATGTACCTGCTGTCCGCGGCGTTCAGCTTCATTCAGGGCTGGCTCATGTCCGGCCTGTCGCAGAAGGTCTGCTACGACTTCCGCGACCAGATCAGCAAAAAGATCAACCGCCTGCCGCTGGCCTACTTTGAAAAGCGCACCGTCGGCGAGGTGCTGTCCCGTATCACAAACGACGTGGATACGCTGGGCCAGAGCCTGAACCAGAGCGTGACCCAGCTGATCACCAGCGTTGCGACGATGGTCGGCGTGCTCATCATGATGCTGTCCATCAGCCCTAAAATGACGCTGATTGCCCTGCTGATCCTGCCGGTCTCGCTGGCGCTGGTGCTGGTGGTCGTCAAGTTCAGCCAGAAGTATTTCAAGGCGCAGCAGGCGACACTGGGCGTTGTCAACGGCCAGGTCGAGGAGGTCTACTCCGGCCACAACGTCATCAAGGCGTTCAACCGCGAGGCCGCCGTGCTGGACGACTTCAACGCCGCGAACGATAAGCTGTACGAATCCGCGTGGAAATCGCAGTTTTTGTCCGGCCTGATGCAGCCCATCATGAACTTTGTGGGCAACCTGGGCTATGTGGCCGTTGCCATCGTCGGCAGCATTTTTGCCGCAGCGGGCGCCATCACCATCGGCGATATTCAGGCGTTCATCCAGTACGTCAAGAACTTCACCCAGCCCATCCAGCAGCTGGCGCAGGTGTCCAACATGCTGCAAAGCATGACCGCCGCCGCCGAGCGCGTCTTTGAATTTTTGAACGAGCCCGAGGAGGACCAGCTGGCAGACCCCGCCCGCCGCGCCGACCCCGCCTGCATCGACGGTCAGGTCACGTTTGACCATGTAAAATTCGGCTACACGCCGGAAAAGACCGTCATCCACAATTTCAGCTGCAATGTCAAGCCCGGCCAGAAGGTTGCCATCGTCGGCCCCACCGGCGCAGGCAAGACCACAATGGTCAAGCTGCTCATGCGGTTCTATGATGTGGATTCCGGCGAAATCTTGCTGAACGGCCACAACGTCAGGGACTTTGACCGCAGCGACCTGCGCGAGGGCTTCGGCATGGTGCTGCAGGATACCTGGCTGTTCAAGGGCACGATCATGGAGAACATCCGCTATGGCCGTCTGGATGCCACGGACGAGGAGGTCATTGCCGCCGCGAAGGCTGCAAACGCCGACCACTTTATCCGCACGCTGCCCGGCGGCTACCAGATGGAGCTGAACGAGGACGCCTCCAACGTCAGCCAAGGCCAGAAGCAGCTTTTGACGATTGCCCGCACGATTTTGGCGGACAACCGCATCCTGATCCTCGATGAGGCGACATCGAGCGTTGACACCCGCACCGAGCAGCGCATCCAGACGGCTATGGACCGCCTGATGCAGGGCCGCACGAGCTTCGTCATCGCGCACCGCCTGTCCACCATCCGCGATGCCGATTTGATCCTGGTCATGCGCGAGGGCGACATTGTCGAGCAGGGCACCCACGACGAGCTGATCGAAGCCGGCGGGTTCTATGCCGATTTGTACAACAGTCAGTTTGAGGATGTGACGGCTTGACAAATTGACGCAGGTTGGTTCTAATGTAAAAAATGCCTAAAGGCTTCCCCCGCGGGGGAAGCTGTCCGCGAAGCGGACTGATGAGGGCAAAGCTCCCGCAGCCACCCATTTATGAGCAGTATCCGCAGGGTCGCCCTCATCCGGCCCTACGGGCCACCTTCCCCCGCGGGGGAAGGCTTTTCTTTTATTGACACCCCTGTTATAATAGTAACCAAAGGGGGCATTACCTGTGGATTATGCAAAACTTACGGCGCAGGCGCGGCAGGCTACGGAAGAACTGCTGCAGGCTGCGCATCTCGAGACCGGGGATATTTTTGTGGTCGGCTGCTCCAGCAGCGAGATCATGGGCGGGCGCATCGGCAAGGATTCCAGCATGGAGGCTGCCGCTGCCGTGCTGGCGGGCGTGCTGCCGCCATTGCAGGAGCAGGGCGTCTATCTGGCCGCCCAGTGCTGTGAGCATCTGAACCGTTCTATCGTCATTGAGCGCGAGGTCGCGAAGGCCAACGGCTATCAAATCGTCTCGGCCATTCCGCAGCCCCACGCGGGCGGCAGCTGGGCCACGAACTGCTGGCAGCGCTTTAACGACCCCGTCCTTGTGGAGGAGGTCAGGGCCGCCGCGGGCATGGACATCGGCGGCACGCTGATCGGTATGCACCTGCGCCGCGTGGCTGTGCCGGTGCGCCTGTCGATGGACCACATCGGGCAGGCAATTCTGCTCTGCGCCCGCACCCGTCCGCCGTTCATCGGCGGTTCCCGCGCCGTTTACAGTCAGGAGGAAGTGCGATGATTCCCGAAGCCCAGAAGCAGCAGATGGCCGAGGCCGTCGCGAAGATCCGTGAGACGATGGCCGCTGCCGCCAAGGCCGCAGGCCGCGACCCGGCAGAGGTGCGCCTTTGCGCCGCCTGCAAGACCCGCACGGTGGAGGAGGTGCGCTACAGCGCCGACCTGCCCATTGACCTTTTCGGTGAAAACCATGTGCAGGAGCTGGTCGAAAAGACCGACGCGAACGCCTACAACGGCAAGCCCGGGCACTTCATCGGGCATTTACAGACGAACAAGGTCAACAAGGTCGTAGGCCGCGCCGCGCTGATCCAGAGCGTGGACAGCACGCGCCTTTTGGATAAGATTGATGCCGCCGCGGCCCGTCTGGGGCTGGTGCAGGACATCCTCGTCGAGATCAACATCGGCGAGGAGGCCAGCAAGAGCGGCGTGGACGCCGACAGCCTGTTCCCGCTTTTGGAGGCTGCCGCCGCCAGGGAGCACATCCGTCTGCGCGGACTGATGGCGATTCCGCCCGCCGACGCCGACGACACCGAGACCCGCCGCTTTTTTGCACAGATGCGGGAGCTTTTGGCCAGAGCCGACGCCCGGCACTATGACCGGGCACAGATGGACACTCTGTCCATGGGCATGAGCCACGACTACGCCGCCGCCATCGCCGAGGGCGCGACCATCGTCCGCGTCGGCACGGCGATTTACGGCGCACGGGATTACTGCAAAAAAGTGTGAAATCTTCTTGGCCCCCTCTGCGAGGGGGCTCCGCCCGCAGGCGGTGGGGGAGAGAACTGTACGACAACCCTAAATATTTCGGGCTGCGGCAAGGTTCTCTCCCTCCGCCCCTACGGGGCACCTCCCTCCCAGAGGGAGGTTTTTTATTTTCTCCCCCTGTATTCCCGCGGCGTCATCCCGTACCGCTTTTTGAACAGACGGTTGAAGTAGGACAAATTCTCAAACCCGCATTGCTCCGCAATCGCCAGCACGGTGTCGCTGCCGCTGCGCAGGGCATCAGCGGCGGCGTTCAGGCGTTGCTCGTTCAGGTATTCGGTAAAGCCCTGGCCGGTCATTTTCTTGAACCAGCGCATAAAATGGCTGGGGCTGCATCCGCAGGCCGCCGCTGCGTCGGTCACATGCAGCGCCCCCGCGTAGCCCTCATTCACAAGCTGCACCACAGTTTTCAGCCGCCGGGTATCGGGGGTATCGGCAGGGGGCAGGTCTCCGGCGCGGCCCACCAGCGCCGCCAGAAACAGCAGCAGCTCGCCCTTTATACAGAGTTCATATCCCACGTCTTTGATCTTGTTGAATTCCTCCGCCGCGTGCAGGCACCGCACCGCCCAGTTGTAGCCCCAGTCTTCCGGGCCAAGGCGCATGGGCAGAGCCAGACGTCCGCTCTGCAGCGGCAGCAGGTACTTCTCTGCACAGATGTCACCGGCGCCGCCCAGCAGCTCCAGCTCAAAGATGATGTTCTCATATTCCATTGTCTCACCGGGCAGCTGGCGCAGGGCGTGCAGTACGCCGGGAGCAAACACGTAAATGTCGCCCGCCTGTGCCGTGTAGGTCGTCAGCCCGGCCTGCACGATGCCGCGCCCTTTTTTGACAAAGACCAGCTCCATGCTGTCCTGCCAGTGCAGCGCCACCTGCGGGAAGTCCTTCGGGATCGTGCACGGGTAGATATTGAACGGGAACCACGCGGCCCCGTGTTGCTTTGCTTCGCGTAAACGCTCTTGTTTCGCCATATTTTCACCTCGCGTGATAGTATTGTACCATAAGTTGCGGGTATTTTGCAAGTCAGATGCACGTTTTGTGTGGTATAACCAAGTTGTACCCAAGAAGCCCATACACGAATGGAGGGAACCTCTTATGAATATGACTGCTGCGATGGAAGCCAGAACCAACAAGCCCCTGACCGCCTGCACCGACCAGGAAATCTATCTGGCCCTGCTGGACATTGTCCGCGAACAGAGCGCCGCCCGCGTCCGTCCCGTCACGGGCCGCAAGCTCTACTATATCAGCGCCGAGTTTCTGATCGGCAAGCTGCTGTCCAACAACCTTATCAATTTAGGGCTGTACGACGACACCCGCGCCGCGCTGGCCGCTGCCGGGAAAAACCTGTCCGATATTGAGGAGGTCGAGCCGGAGCCAAGCCTTGGCAACGGCGGGCTGGGCCGTCTGGCCGCCTGTTTCCTTGACTCCCTCGCCACGCTGAACCTGCCCGGCGACGGTGTCGGCCTGCGGTATCACTTCGGCCTGTTCCACCAGTCCTTCAAGGACGGCGTCCAGAACGAGCTGCCCGACCCGTGGCTGACTGCCCACTCCTGGGCGGAAAAAACGGATACGGTCTATCCCGTCGAGCTGGCCGGCAAGACCTACAGCGCCCGTCTGTACAAGCTGGCCGTCACGGGCTACGAGGGCCGCACGAACACGCTGAATCTGTTCGATCTCGACACCATTGATGAGAGCATCGTCCACGACGGCATCACGTTCGACAAGACCGACATCGACAAAAACCTGACGCTTTTCCTGTATCCCGATGACTCCGACGAGGCCGGACGCCGTCTGCGCGTCTACCAGCAGTACCTGATGGTTTCCGCCGGTGCCCAGCTGATTCTGGCCGAGTGCGCCGCCCGCGGCTGTGATTACCACGATCTGGCCGACTACGCCGCCATCCAGATCAACGACACCCACCCCAGCATGGTCATCCCGGAGCTGATCCGGCTGCTGGGCGAGAAGGGCATCGAGTTTGAGGAGGCCGTGGCGATCGTCACCAAGACCTGCGCCTACACCAACCACACCATTCTGGCCGAGGCACTGGAAAAGTGGCCCCGCGCCTATCTGGATGCCGTTGTGCCCCAGCTGATGCCCATTATCGAAAAGCTGGATGCTCTGGCCCGCACCCGCACCAAGGACGAGAGCCTTGCCATCATCGACAAGGACGACCGGGTGCACATGGCCCACATGGACATCCACTTCACCCACTCGACGAACGGCGTTGCCCATCTGCACACCGAGATCCTGAAAAACAGCGAGCTGCACGGCTTTTACCAGCTCTACCCCGAAAAATTCAACAATAAGACCAACGGCATCACCTTCCGCCGCTGGCTGCTGGAGTGCGACCCGGCACTGACCGCCGAGATCGAAAAGCTCATCGGTTCCGGCTTCCGCAAGGACGCCGCCGAGCTTGAAAAACTGCTGCCCTACACGGAAAATGTCGATATTTTGCAGCAGTTCTCCGCCGTCAAGGCGCAGAACAAGCGCGCACTGGCCGACTGGCTGCACCGCACGCAGGGTGTCACCGTTGACCCGGATGCAATGTTCGACATCCAGTCCAAGCGCCTGCATGAGTACAAGCGCCAGCAGCTGAACCTGCTCTACCTGATCCACCAGTATCATGAGATCAAGGCCGGGCATCTGCCCGCCACGCCGCTGGTCAGCATCTTCGGTGCCAAGGCCGCCCCGGCGTACACGATTGCCAAGGACATCATCCACGCCCTGCTGACCCTGTCTAAGGTCATCGCCGCAGACCCGGAGGTGTCTCGGTGGCTGCAGGTGGTCTTTGTGGAGAATTACAACGTCACCGCTGCCGAAAAGCTCATCCCGGCCTGCGACCTGTCCGAGCAGATCAGCCTTGCCTCCAAGGAGGCTTCCGGCACCGGCAACATGAAGTTCATGCTGAACGGCGCGATCACGCTGGGTACGCTGGACGGCGCAAACGTTGAGATCGCCGACGCTGCCGGCCATGAGAACGAGATCATCTTCGGTATGCTGACCCCCGAGGTCAACGCGCTGAAGGGCATGGGCTACCACCCGAACGCCTTCATCAGCGGCGACAACACCGCGATGGCAGTTCTGGACTTCCTGGAGAAGGGCTGGAACGGCGAGAACTTCAGCGAGGTCACCAGCAACCTGCGCAACTCCGACCCGTACATGGTCATGGCGGACTTCAAGGACTACCGCCGTGCCCAGCACGACCTGCAGGAGCTGTACCGCGACAAGCAGAAGTGGAACCACATGAGCCTGAAGAACATCTCCAACGCAGGCATCTTCAGCGCAGACCGTTCCATCATGGACTATGCGCGTGACATCTGGGGCGCTACTCCCGTCAAATAATCTGGTTATCTGATTTTTGCCGTGCCCTGTTTGGGGCACGGCTTTTTTGTGCAGGCTTCCCCATCGTGGGAAGCTGTCACCGAAGGTGACTGATGAGGGCCAAGTCTGCCCTGCCGCCCTTTTGCCGGGCCATAGCGGCAGGCTCTCCCCTCATCCGGCCCTCCGGGCCACCTTCTCCCCCAGGGGAGAAGGCTTTACGCTAACGTAAAGGGGAGACTTCCATGTCCCACACATTCTACAACAGCCTCGACCTCACCTGCAAATCCCCGTTCGGGGCGGTGAAGGCCGGTCAGCCTGTGACCTTCAACCTGACCGTGCCGGAGGACCTCGGCTACGTTGACCCGCATCTGGTGCTGACGAAAGACCGCGAGGACCCCGTCCACTACCGCATGGAGTTCACGGGCCAGACACCCAAGGTCAACCACTTCGCGCTGACCGTCACGCCGACGACCTCGGGGCTGTACTTTTATCACTTTGACCTCTACACCGACTTCCGCCGCATCTACCGCACGCCGGGCGGTGAGGGTGTGCTCAGCTGGACTGACGGTCAGGACTGGCAGCTGACGGTCTACGAGCCGGACTTCAAGACGCCCGACTGGCTGAAAAACGGCACGATGTATCAGATTTTCCCGGACCGCTTCTGCGAGGGAAAGCCTGACAAAGCGATGCCGTTTGCAGACCGCATCTACCGCACCGACAAGACCGGCGAGCCGTATTTCTGGCCCACCGAGCAGAGCGAGGGCTACCTGAACATGGACTATTACGGCGGCGACTTTGCGGGAATCCAACAAAAGCTGCCGTACCTGCGCGATTTAGGTGTGACCTGCATCTACCTGAACCCGATTTTTGAGGCCCACGCCAACCACCGCTACAACACGGCGGACTACCTCAAGGCCGACCCGCTGCTGGGCACGAACGAGGAGTTCAGCGCCCTGTGCGCCGCTGCCGCCAAAGAGGGCATCCGCATCATCCTGGACGGCGTGTTCAGCCACACGGGGTCGGATTCCCGCTACTTCAACCGCGAGGGTCGATACGGCCCGGGCGGCGCGTACCGGGACCGCAGCTCTCCCTACCGCAGCTGGTACGACTTTGACTCGGGCTATCCCTGCGGCTACCGCAGCTGGTGGGGCTTTGAGACGCTGCCCGAGGTGCAGGAGGAATCCCCCTCCTACGTGGAATTTATCTGCGGCAAGGGCGGCGTCATCGACACCTGGCTGAATCTGGGTGCGTCCGGCTTCCGGCTGGACGTGGCCGACGAGTTGCCCGACGATTTTATTGAAAAAATTCGCGCCGCCGTCAAATCCCACGGCGAGGACAAGCTGCTGCTGGGCGAAGTGTGGGAAGATGCGACAACGAAGGAGGCCTTTGGCCGCCGCACCTACCTGCGCGGGCACGGTCTGGACGCCGTGATGAACTACCCGTTCCGCAGCGCCACGCTGGATTACCTGCACGGCGCGGACGTCACCGCCGTGGCCGACGCTCTGATGCAGATCTGCGAGCACTACCCCGCCCCGGCGCTGAACTGTGCGATGAATTTCCTGTCCACCCACGACACCGAGCGCGCCATCACGGCGATTGCGGGCGAGCCCTGCAACGGCCACGACCGCTACTGGCAGAGCAAGCGGGTCATTCCCTCCGGCCAGATGGACGCGGCCATCCGCAGACTGCTGCTGGGCTATGCGATGATTTTCACGCTGCCCGGCGTGCCCTGCGTCTACTACGGCGACGAGATCGCCATGCAGGGCTACCGCGACCCGTTCAACCGTGCGTTCTTTGACTGGAACTCCACCGAGCAGCGGCTGCGCGGCCCGATCAAAACGCTGGCCGCCCTGCGCCGCAGCTGCGACGCCTTTGACGGCGGGCGGCTCGAGATCGTCCGTGCCGAGGGGGATATTCTCCACTACCGCCGCGTCGGCGTTGTCCAGACGGCGGAGATCATCCTGAACCGCGGCCCGCATCTGATTGCCGAGGAAGCCTTCGGCAAGAACACCGAGGTCAACCCCGGCGGCTTTACCGTGCTGGTCGAGGACAACCACCCGGAGCATGTGGGGTATTTTTCTGTCTACTAATCCGAGGACGGGTGCCTCCCTTGCCCCTCTCGGCCACACCCATTTATAGCAGTCTGTAGGGGCCGGGCATGCCCGGCCCGCAGCCTTACGCCAACGCCCTTTTCCGCTTTACACCCCTTCTTTTCACCCCGCATCGTAGGGAGGGGTCTTGACCCCTCCGCGGGGCTTCGGGACGCCGCCCCCTACAAATTTGCCGCAAACCTTCTGGCTGCTTGCAGGGGAGGAATTCATCCCTTCCGTCTCCCTCGCCCCCGCCTTCCTCAAAAGTTTCTCTTGCAAAATCCCCTTTTCCGCGTTATAATACCCTCAAGGTAAAAGGGAGTAAGGGACGCGCCCCTGCCGCGCGCCGTATCGCTTCGTCACCACGGGTGGCATGCCGCCCCGGGGCATACTGTGAACACTGAGACTTTTGCCGCAGACTTTTTCTGCGGCAGGGGTCTTTTTTTGTACCCTGCCGCCCACAAACGGGAGGTATCATACATGCAATTTCTGCAAACCTTCGCCGGGCTGTTCGCCAACTTCGGCAATCTCACATGGCAGATGGTGGTCATGTGGGTCATCGGCGGCCTGCTGATTTACCTGGCCATCGCCAAAAAGATGGAGCCGAGTCTCTTGCTGCCTATGGGCTTCGGCGCGATCCTTGTCAATCTGCCGCTGTCCGGGGCCATCACGCAGGGGACTACCGTCGGCCCCATCAGTGCGCTTTTTGACGCCGGTATGTCTAATGAGCTGTTCCCGCTGCTGCTTTTCATCGGCATCGGCGCCATGATCGACTTCGGCCCGCTGCTGGAGAAGCCGTGGCTCATGCTGTTCGGTGCGGCGGCGCAGTTCGGCATTTTTGTCACACTCGTGCTGGCGGGGCTGTTCTTTGACCTGCCCGACGCGGCGTCCATCGCGGTCATCGGCGCGGCGGACGGCCCGACGGCTATCTTCGTGGCGAACACACTGGGCAGCAAATACCTGGGTGCCATCATGGTCGCGGCGTACAGCTACATGGCGCTTGTGCCCATCGTGCAGCCGCCGGTCATCCGCCTGTGCACGACCAAAAAAGAGCGGCTGATTCGGATGCCGTACCAGAAGGGCAGCGTCAGCAAAACCACCAAAATTTTGTTCCCGATTGTGGTCACTATGCTGGCAGGGCTTGTCGCGCCCGCCAGTGTGGCGCTGGTCGGCTTCCTCATGTTCGGCAACCTGCTGCGCGAGTGCGGCGTGCTGAACGCCCTGTCCGAGACCGCGCAGAACGTACTGGCGAACCTTATCACGATTGTGCTGGGCCTGACCGTGGCGGGCCAGATGACCGCCGACAAATTCGTCCGGCCCGACACACTGCTGATCCTGGCGCTGGGTCTGGTCGCGTTTATTTTTGACACCGCCGGCGGCGTTTTCTTCGCCAAGCTGTTGAATTTGTTCCTGCCCGAGGGCAAAAAAATCAACCCGATGATCGGCGCGGCAGGCATTTCTGCGTTCCCGATGAGCGGGCGCGTCGTCAACCAGATGGGCCTGGCTGAGGACAACCAGAATTTCCTGCTGATGTACTCGATCAGTGTCAATGTCTCGGGCCAGATCGCGTCGGTCATTGCCGGCGGCCTGATCCTGACCCTTATGAGCAGCTGCGTATAAGGAGGTCAACCCATGTCAACCGCACTTCTTCCCGTCACCCTCTCGATGCTCTGCGCCGGTATGGCCGGCATCTTCCTCGTCCTCGGCGTCCTCGTGCTGGGGGTGTATGCACTGAATAAGTTTTTCAGCGGAAAATAAAAAAGCTTCTCCGAATGGAGAAGCTCAACTTGCAGGGGCGAGCATTGCTCGCCCCTGCTTTTTTATATTTTACAGATTTACTCCTTTGCCACAAACACCACGCCGACCACGCCGGGACCGACATGGGTGCCGATGGTGGGGCCAAGCTGGGCCACCCGGCCGCCGGTCAGCTGGAGATTCTGGTGCATGTAGTGGTGCACCGGTGCAATAAGCTGCTTATTATCGCTGTAGAGCAGCGTATAGCCGTAGCGCGGGTCAATACCGCCGAGCGCGTCCAGCTGCTTGAACATGGCGACCAGCGCACCGGGGCGTCCGCGGCCCTTGTCCACGAGCTTGATCTCGCCGTCCTTCAGGGCCAGCACCGGCTTGATGCCCAGCGCACCGCCCACAATGGCAACGGCGGCGGGCAGTCGTCCGCCCTTTTGCAGGTGCTTGAGGCTGTCCACTACGGCGACGATGCGCACCCGCTTTTTGAACTGCTCCAGCACGGCGGCGATTTCCTCCGCCGTCAGGCCCTCCTCATCGCGCAGGCGCACCGCCTCACGGACAAGCAGCGCCTCAGCCTGCGAGGCCGCCTCAGAGTCCACGATATGCACCTGCAGGCCGACATCGGCGGCGGCCAGATGCGCGCACTGGTAGGTGCCGGACAACTTCTGGCCGATGGTGATCACAAGGACCTCATCCCCCGCTGCGGCGGCATCCTCATACACCTGCATAAAGCTGGCCGGGCTGGGCTGGCTTGTACGGGGCAGCTTGCCAGGCGGACGAAAAATTCATCCTTCGTCATCGTGCCGTCATCGAGCTGGGTGGTGCCGTCTGCAAAGGTGACAGACAGCGGCACAACAAAGATGCCGGGGACGGACAGCTGCTCCGCAGTCAGATCGGCGGCGGAATCGGTAACAATACGGATCATGGCAGTAACTCCTTTATGGGCGTGCGGCAGCGCCGCATGTTGTTGACTGTTCAATAACTTGTTTAGTATACCACAGTTTTTCCGCGCTGTAAAGTGGATAAGGGCATAGAAAAAGCCCCCTTGCGGGGGCGGATTCTGGCAAAAATGACAGCGTGGAAAGCAAACAACCACACTGTAGGGGCCGGGCCCTGCCGTGTATAGCAAATGACCATTTGTGGGAAAGCGGCGGGCGGATATGGAATCCGCCCCTACGGAAGATGTGATTTTGGAAGAAGCTATAAATAAGGGCAGAGGGCGGCGCAAGGTGGCGGGCGGCATATATGCCGCCCCTACTGCTCTATAAACTTTTAGCAATGCAATAACCCGCACACGGCCCGGCAGGGAGGCTCCCCCCTACTCCTCAATGCCCAATAGCTCTGTGGCCGTATCCGGGTCAAGCTGCTGGACGGATTCGAGCTTACGGGTGATGGCGCGGCTGCGGGGGCCGATCAGCTCCTCCAGATCGGAGCCGGTCTGGTTCAGGTGGCGCTGCATCTGCTGCAGACCCGCGCCGAACTTTTCAAACTCGGTCTTGACCGCACCCAAGATCGTCCAGACCTCGCCGCTGCGCTTCTGGATGGCCAGCGTGCGGAAGCCCATCTGCAGGGCGTTGAGCAGCGCCGCCATTGTGGACGGCCCGGCCACCGTGATCTGGTAATCCCGCTGCAAAAGCTCCGTTACACCGCTGGAAACCACCTCGGCGTACAGCCCCTCAAACGGCAGGAACAGGATGCCGAAGCTCGTCGTGTAGGGCACCTCAATGTACTTTTCGTGGATGTCCCTGGCCTCGGCGCGCAGGACGTTGTTCAGCGCCTTGCGCATGGCGGCCACAGCGGCAGCATCGCCGCGCTCCTGCGCCGCCTGCAAATGCGCGTAGGTATCGCCCGGGAATTTCGCGTCGATGGGCAGCCAGACCGTGCCGTTCTGCCCCGGCATCTTGATGGCGTACTCCACGCGGTTCGTGCTGCCGGGCACGGTGGCAACGTTGCAGGCGTACTGGCCGGGGGCCAGGATCTGCTCCAAAATCGCGCCGAGCTGCACCTCGCCCAGGATGCCGCGGGTCTTGACGCCGGACAGCACCTGCTTTAAGCTGCCCACGTCGGCGGCCAGATTCTGCATCTCGCCCAGACCCTTGTAGACCTGCTCAAGCTGGGCACTGACCGTCTTGAACGAGTCGTTGATGCGCTGCTGCAGCGTGTCCTGCAATTTTTCCTCGACTGTGCCGCGGATCTCATCCAGCTTTTTGTTGTTGTCGGCGCGGATCGTGTTCAGGCCCTGCACCAGCGCGCCGCGCACACTGTCCATCCGGGTCGCATTGGAGTCCTCAAGATTTTTCAGCCGCGTTTCCATCATCGTCAGCTGGGCCAGCAGGGCATCGTTCGCGGCCTTCTGGCGGGCGGCCCCGGCTCGGTCAATGGATTCCAGCCGCGCCGTGCTGGCGGCGGCGTTCTGGCGCTGGTTCTCGGCCAGAACGGCAGAAAAATCCCGCAGCGTCGCCGTCGTTGTGCGGGCGCTCTCGCCCTGCATGGCGCGCAGCTGCTCGGCCAGCAGGTCGGTCTCGCTCTGCAAAACCGGCGTTACCGCGCGGACAAAGTCATCCGCCGTATCAATTTTCTGCTGCGGTTCGTCGTTTTTGTGCATCACCTTTGCCAGCACCACGGCCAGCAGGATGTCCCCCGCCACGGCCAGCACCAGCAGCACATACAAAATCCAGCTCATAGGCACCTCACCGGATCAGCAGCAGCGCCGCGCCGATCACGGCCAGCACCGCCGCAAAAAATTCCGTCTCCCAGCTTTTGCGCTCCACACAGCGGGCGTTGGGGTTGTACCAGACCTGCAGCACCTTACCCTTGTCCTTGTCGTGCCTGAACCAGAAGGCGTCGTTCGTCTCCAGCTCCAGCCGCCGACCGTTGGCGTACAGCTCCACCAGATAGCGGTAGCCGCCCGCACCCCGGCTGTTGCTGGTGGATGACGCACGGCGGCATTCCAGCACGCGGGCAGGCAGCAGCGCGGCCCCGCGGACCGTGCGGTATTTTTCCACAATGGCGGCTGCGGCCAGTGCAAAAAGCACGGTGCCCAGCACGCGATACACAATCAGTAATGTTGTCGGCATGGCAGTCTCCCTAAGGCAACACCGCATAATTCCCGCCTTACGGCTTAAGCACCGC
>OMDA01000581.1_pt1 | contig 18405 bp, 12 predicted proteins | sample 1645141 | NCBI WGS metagenome assembly OMDA01 (sample SAMEA103958151, study PRJEB25191) | human gut metagenome | reverse complement strand
GATATGGATCGCATGACCATAATCTATGTATGAAGGCATCAATTTGATTAGTTACATCGTATTCTTTTAAAGAAACGCCATTTGCTATTCCTGTGTGTGGATCGATATCGGGATACACAAAAATAGGAACAGCTCCACTCAATATCAAAGAATTAACAATGGACTTATGGACGTTTCTAGGAAGAATTATTTTATCTTTTGGCCTTAAGCAACCTAATATCATCGTATGTATAGCACCGGTTGTTCCGTTTATTTGATACAAACAATAATCTGCACCGATTGCTTTGGCAAAGAGATCTTCTGATTCTTTTATCACACCTCTCGGTCTAGATAGATTATCTAGTCCTAAAGGGGCATTGACATCGAATTTATAGACTGAATCGCCTAAATAGTCTTCTAAATCTGTTCTAAAATGACCGAACTTATGTCCGGGCACATCAAAAGATGTAGGGTTAGTTGCTAAGTATTCCTTTACAGCTTCGAGAAATGGAGTCTTCTTTTGATTCTCTATCTCTGAGTCGTCAACCTTATGATGACCAATATCCCTTCTAATTAATTTTATTTAGAAATCCCACAAAACTTTTTTAAATAGTCTACTGCATCCAACTTTTCCCAAGGGAGATCCAAATCAGGTCTTCCAAAGTGTCCATAATTTGATATGTCTCCATACTTGAATGAAGGCTTTGTCAAACTGAATTTCTTTATCATTCCTCTAGGAGTGAAGTCAAATAAGTCTTCATTATTGATTATAGCTTCGATAATCTTCTCGACTGGAACTTTTTCTGTATGATAGGTCTCTACAAGTATAGAAACAGGCTTTGAAACACCTATGGCATAGGCTACTTGTACTAAGCATTTATCAGCAAGTCCAGCTGCTACGATGTTCTTTGCTGTGTATCTAGCCATATAAGCACCGGTTCTATCGACTTTGGTAGGATCTTTTCCGGAAAATGCTCCACCACCATGAGGACAGCTTCCACCATATGTATCAGCGATGATTTTTCTTCCGGTCAATCCTGTATCTCCTAAAGGTCCACCGATTACAAACAATCCGGTTGGATTGATGTATATTTCATCATCTTCAGGAAGAGATAGTCCGAACGATTCAACTACAGGTTTTAATACGTTCTTTTTTAATTCTTCACGGAATATGGATACGTTGTTCTCACCAATTGTCTCATCATGCTGACATGAAAAGACCAAGGCATTCAAAATCGGATGATTCTTATTCGTATAATCTATGGTGACTTCACTCTTCATGTCAGGCCTTGCGTGAGGAAGTTTTCCTTCCTTTTCAAGATTTTCTGCTGTTCTAACTATCTTTTGTGCCATTACATAAGGCAAAGGCATGAAATTCTTTGTCTCGTTGGTGGCGTAGCCGAACATCATTCCCTGGTCGCCGGCGCCCTGGTCCTCTTCCTTTTCGCGGCTCACGCCACGGTCGATGTCGTCCGACTGCTCGTGGATGGCTGTGAGCACACCGCATGAGTTGCCGTCGAACTGATACTCCGACTTTGTGTAGCCAATCTGGTTGATGGTCTTGCGTGCGATGGTCTGCAGGTCGATGTAGACGTTAGAGCGCACCTCGCCCATGATTACTACCTGACCGGTTGTCACGAACGACTCGATGGCGCAGTGTGCCTTTTCGTCGTAAGCGAGGAACTGATCTACTAAAGCGTCTGAAATCTGGTCGGCCACTTTGTCCGGATGGCCTTCTGAAACTGATTCTGAAGAAAAAAGATAATTCATTTTTCCAATTTTTAAATTTAAATAAGTGGAAAAACACCAAATTACCGCTGTCTAACCGTCGTTATCCTTTTACGTTTCGCGTTCTTACATTCGCGGTTAGCGTTGCAGTTTTAGCATTTTTTTGTGTGGTTGCAAGCAGCCAAATTCTTCCACAGGGTTATACATGTTTTGTTATCGGGTGCAAAGGTACGGCTATTTTTCGAGAGAGCGAAATAAAAACGCATAAAGTATTAGGTTTTAACGCAAAAAGCCTGCAGAAAGTCATCGTTTCGCATACGGTGTCTGATCGGACGGCAAACGCAATCTGATCGGACGGCGAACGCGAACCGATCGGACGGCGGACGCGAACCGATCGGACACCGTACGCGAAACGATGACTCAACCCATAGATATAGATGACTCAACCCGAAGATGTAAAGGATTATTCCTATGAGCAAGAATTGCAGAACTGGATGTTACGGCTCTGTTACCCTTTTTCCCTTTTTCGGTATACTTATTACGGATAAGCGGCGAAGGGCGTTGTGTATTATGAAAATTTGTAGTAACTTCGCATTGCGATATCAGCAAACTGAGACAGTTCAATAGGTATATATACACACACAGATTCATATATGAAATCAGACAAGAAGAAAGACGCGTTGCTCTCGATGATACGCCTGGGTAAGCCTATGACACTCGGCGAGCAGGCTCGATTGGTAATGTTTCTCGCCACGCCGGCTATACTTGCGCAACTCACGACGACGATGATGCAATACATCGACGCGTCGATGGTGGGCAGCATGGGCGCGCAGGCGTCGGCTTCAATCGGACTGATGGAGACGACGATGTGGCTGCTGGGCAGCATCTGCTCGGCGGCGGCAGCCGGATTCTACGTTCAGGTGAGCCATCAGTTGGGCTCCAACGACCCTGCGCGGGCGCGCAACACGCTCAGACAGGGCATAATGTCGGTGCTCGTGGTGAGCGCGCTCATAGGCTTGGTGTCGCTGGCGGTGAGTCCGTTCCTGCCCGTGTGGCTGGGCGGCGGCAGCGACATCACGCCCACGGCTTCTGCCTACTTCGCCATCGTGGCTACGGCTCTACCCATATTCCAGTTCTCGATATTCGGCGCCGGCATGCTCAGGAGTTCGGGCAATATGGTTGTGCCGAGCGTGATGAGCGTGGTGATGATGTCGCTCGACGTGGTGTTCAACTTCTTCCTCATCTTCCCTACCCGACCCGTGCAACTGTTTGGCGCAGAAGTAACTATACCGGGCATGGGTATGGGCGTAGTGGGTGCGGCGATAGGCACCGTGTCGGCTGAGCTGGTGGCTGCGTCGATCACGATGTACATACTCTGTTTCCGCTCGAAAGAGCTGTCGCTGCGCATCGACACGGGGCGCTTTCTGCCCACATGGGGCGTGGTGAAGCGCGCGCTGCACATAAGTGTGCCTATGGGGTTGCAGCAGACCATCATGTGCTCGGCTTACGTGATGACAACCATCATCATTGCGCCGCTGGGCACGTTCGCCATCGCCGCCAACTCGTTCGGCGTAATCGTGGAGAGTCTCTGCTACATGCCGGGCTACGGCATCGCCGATGCTGCTACGACGCTCGTCGGACAGAGCATCGGAGCCGGCAGGCACGAGCTGATGAAGCGCTTTGCGTGGCTGTCGGTGGGCTTGGGCGTGACGGTGATGGCTGTGATGGGCGTGGTGATGTACGTCGGAGCGCCCGTAGCAATGGCTATGATGACGCCGGCTGAGGAGGTGCGCCGTCTGGGCGTGGAGGTGCTGCGCATAGAAGCGTTCGCCGAGCCGATGTTCGCCGCTGCCATCGTGAGCTACGGTGTGTTCGTGGGCGCTGCAAAGACGCTCGTGCCGAGCATCATGAACCTCGTCTCGATATGGGGCGTGCGCATATCGCTCGCCGCTCTGCTGGCGCCGTCGATGGGACTGCGCGGCGTGTGGATAGCCATGTGTATCGAACTGTGCTTCAGAGGCTTTATATTCTTAGTGAAACTCAAATTCTGGAACATTCAAACTTCATGCAATCATTATGGAAAAGATCAGTAACAAGGTTTTCGGCGGAGAGCGTCCGCTCTTCGAGATACACAACGTGGAGCTCGACCACGTGCGCATCACCTTCGGCGAATCGGGCGTAAAGGAGTGTAGCAACATCGTCTGCCGCAACTGCTACTTCGAGGGCAAGTACCCGCTGTGGCACGTGAAGGGATCGGACATACGCAACTGCTATTTCGCTCCGGGCTCGCGCTCGGCGATATGGTACTCGGACGATATGCACATGGAGGACTGCGTGATAAACGGTCCGAAGTTCTTCCGCGAGATGAAGAATCTGTCGCTGAAGAACGTAACCGTGAACGATGCCGACGAGACGTTCTGGGGCATCGACGGACTGACGCTGGAGAACGTGGTGCTGCATGAGGGTACGTACCCGTTCATGCACTGCCGCAACGTGAAGGTGGACGGACTGGTGTCGGACGCGAAGTACGTCTTCCAGTACTCGCGCGACATAGAGATTCGCAACGCGAAGATAGACACGAAGGACTCGTTCTGGGAGGTGGACAACGTGACGGTGTACGACTCGGAACTGAACGGAGAGTTCCTCGGATGGCACTCGCGCGGACTGCGACTCGTCAACTGCCATATATCGGGCGAACAGCCGCTCTGCTACGCCAAGGACCTCGTGCTCGAGAACTGCACGTTCGACGCCGAATGTGACCGCGCGTTCGAGTATTCTACCGTGCAGGCAGACATACGCGGACATATAAAGAGCATAAAGAACCCTGCGTCGGGACGCATCGTGGCTGACAGCATCGGCGAGATAATACTCGACGAGAATATCAAGAAGCCTGCCGACTGCGAGATTCTCACGCGGGCATAAACATAAAACAAAAGACGTAAGCTATGGAATACGACTTTTCAAGACCCACCGACCGACGCGGCACCGACTCGTACAAATGGGATTCGGCGCCAGAGGCTGACATCATTCCGCTGTGGGTGGCGGATATGGACTTCGAGACCTTCCCCGCAATCACCGAAGCCCTGCAGCGACGCGTGGCGCACGGCATCTTCGGCTACACACGTGTGCCGGAGGCGTACTACGAGGCGGTGTGCCGCTGGTTTAAGAAGCGTCACGGATGGCACATCAACCGCGAGGACATCATCTACACGTCGGGCGTGGTGCCGGCTGTGTCGGCGGTTATCAAGGCGCTCACGCTGCCCGGCGACCAGGTGATAGTGCAGGGACCTGTGTACAACTGCTTCTTCTCCTCAATACGCAACAACGGATGCGAGATGGTATCCAACTCGCTTATATATAATAAGGAGGAACTGCGCTACGAAATCGACTTCGACGACCTCGAACGCAAGCTCAAGCACGAACGCGCACGACTGATGCTGCTCTGCAACCCTCACAATCCGGGCGGACGCGTGTGGACGCGCGACGAACTGACACGCGTGGCGGAGCTTTGCCGCAAGTATGGCGTGCGCGTGGTGTCGGACGAGATACACTGCGAACTGACGCTCTACGACAACGAGTACGTGCCGTTCGGTTCGCTGCCCGACGAACTGAGCCGCGATTCGATAACCTGCTGCTCGCCGTCGAAGGCGTTCAACACCGCCGGACTGCAGATTGCGAACATCGTTTGCCGCGACGCTGAGGTGCGCAACCGCATCAACCGCGCCATAAACATCAACGAGGTGTGCGACGTGAACCCGTTCGGCGTGATAGCCCTGCAGGCTGCTTACAGCGACGAGGGCTACGAATGGCTCACGCAGCTGCGCAAATACATCTCCGCCAACTACGACTTGCTGCTGGAACGCTTCGCTCGCGAACTGCCCAAGTGCAAGGTGATGCGCATGGAGGGCACGTATCTGGCGTGGATTGACTGCTCGGAACTGCATATCCCGTCGGACGAAATAGAGGAGATGCTCATGCACGAGAACAAAGTGTGGGTGAATGCGGGCAGCATGTACGGCGCTGAAGGCGCGGCGTTCATACGCATCAACATGGCTTGTACCAGCGAACTGCTCAATGAAGGCATAACACGAATAGTGAACGGACTCGGCGCTTACTGATTTCTGCCAACTAAATAATAAAGAAAAAACATACTCTATTATAAACAAAACTAATAGGGTATACAACAAAACAGTAGCGGAGGTCAGAGACCTCCGCTACGATTGTATAAGAAATAATTATCCTACCTGCGAACCCGGCTTAACGTTGCCAGCCACGGTGGTTACGTTGAGCGTTCCGTCGAAGTTGACGGCAGAGAGAATCATACCCTGGCTCTCGATGCCCATCATCTTGCGCGGAGCGAAGTTGGCTACGAAGAGCACATCCTTGCCGATGAGCTGCTCAGGCTCGTAGTAAGCCGCGATGCCCGAAAGAATGGTGCGGTCTACGCCAGAGCCGTCGTCGATAGTGAACTGCAGGAGCTTCTTCGACTTCTTTACCTTCTGGCAGTCCTTGATATGACCGACGCGGATGTCGAGCTTCTCGAATGTGTCGAAGTCTACGTTCTCCTTGATAGGTGCAGCCACATAGTTGGCAGCCTCGTTTGCCTTCTTTGTGTCCTCGAGCTTCTTGAGCTGAGCCTCGATAGCCTCGTCCTCAATCTTCTCGAAGAGCAGCGCCGGTGTGCCGAGCTGATGACCCGGCTTGAGCAGATCTGTAGAGCCGAGCTGAGCCCAGTCGGTGTCGGTAACGTTGAGCATCTCGCGCAGACGTGCCGAGCTGAACGGCAGGAACGGCTCGAAAGCAATCTCGAGGTTAGCCACGAGCTGCAGAGAGAGGTAAAGGATAGTCTTTACACGCTCCATATCGGTCTTTGCTACGTGCCACGGCTCGCAGTCGGTGATATACTTGTTGCCGATGCGTGCGAGGTTCATAGCCTCCTTCTGTGCGTCGCGGAACTTGAATGTGTCGAGCAATGCCTCTACCTTCTGCTTCACGTCCTTGAACTCCTCGATAGCCTTGAGGTCTACCTCCTGAAGCTCGCCGCACTCGGGCACTACGCCGTTGAAATACTTCTTTGTGAGCTGCAGGGCTCGGTTGACGAAGTTGCCGTAAACAGCCACCAGCTCGTTGTTGTTGCGGTCCTGGAAGTCCTTCCATGTGAAGTTGTTGTCCTTTGTCTCAGGCGCATTTGCCGTGAGCACATAGCGCAGCACGTCCTGCTTGCCGGGGAAGTCGACGAGATACTCGTGGAGCCATACAGCCCAGTTGCGCGATGTAGAAATCTTGTCGTTCTCGAGGTTGAGGAACTCGTTAGAGGGCACGTTGTCAGGCAGGATATAGTCGCCGTGAGCCTTCAGCATGGTCGGGAAGACGATGCAGTGGAACACGATGTTGTCCTTGCCGATGAAGTGGATGAGGCGCGATGTGGGGTCCTGCCACCACTTCTGCCACGGTCCCCACTTCTCGGGCTGTGCGTCGCAAAGCTCCTTGGTGTTGGAGATGTAGCCGATTGGCGCATCGAACCATACGTAGAGCACCTTGCCTTCTGCGCCCTCTACCGGTACGGGTATACCCCAGTCGAGGTCGCGTGTCATAGCGCGCGGCTGCAGATCCATGTCGAGCCACGACTTGCACTGTCCGTATACGTTCGGACGCCACTCCTTGTGGTCTTCCAGAATCCACTGCTTCAGCCAATCCTGCCACTTGTTGAGCGGCAAGTACCAGTTCTTTGTGGCCTTCTTCACGAGTCCGTGACCCGGATTGTTCTTGTTTGTAGGGTTGATAAGCTCATCGGGTGAGAGTGTGGCGCCACACTTCTCGCACTGGTCGCCGTAAGCGCCTTCAGCGCCGCAGCGCGGACATGTGCCGACGATGTTGCGGTCGGTGAGGAACTCGCCAGTCACCTCGTCGCAGAACTGCTCTTCTGTCTTCTCTACGAGCTCGTGCTTGTCGTAGAGCGTGCGGAAGAAGTCGCTTGCGAACTTATGGTGAATATTAGATGTAGTACGGCTGTAGATGTCGAACGAAATGCCGAAGTCTTCGAACGACTTCTTGATAAGGTTGTGATAGCGGTCTACCACCTCCTGAACCGTGATGCCTTCCTTGCGTGCGCGGATTGTTACGGGCACACCGTGCTCGTCGCTACCGCCGATGAACATCACTTCCTGCTTCTTCAGGCGCAGATAGCGCACGTAGATGTCTGCAGGCACATACACGCCAGCCAAGTGACCGATGTGTACTCCACCGTTGGCGTAGGGCAAAGCCGCTGTCACAGTGGTGCGTTTGAACTTGTTCTCTTCCATTATATTATGTTTTTATATTTTCGGATGCAAAGTTAGTGAAAATCGTAGAGAAATACAAAAAAAGCGCAGCTCCTTTATGGAGTTGCGCTTTTATTATAATTATGTAGGCGATGTCTGTTACTTCACTTCAACAGCCTCTGCCATTGCTGCCTCCTCGTGCTTGATCTTGCGACCGAGTGTGAGGTAAGCCACCGGAGCAGCCATGAAGATAGAAGAGAGTGTACCGAAGATTACACCGAGCAACATTGCGAACGAGAAGCTGCGAGTGCTCTCACCGCCGAAGCAGAAGATACAGAGCAGCACGATGAGTGTTGAGAACGATGTATTGATAGTACGTGCGAGGGTCTCGTTCAGCGACTTGTTGAAGAGCTCCTGCAGATCCATCTTCTTGTGGAGTGTGAGGTTCTCGCGGATACGGTCGAACACAACCACCTTATCGTTGATAGAGTAACCGATAACGGTGAGGATAGCACCGATGAAGGTCTGGTCGATCTCGAGTGAGAACGGCACTACGTCCCAGAGTAATGAGAAGAATCCGATAACGATTGTTGCGTCAACGACGAGGGCTACTGTAGAGCCTACTGAGAACGCTACGTTGCGGAAACGTACGAGGATGTAGAGGAAGATGGCTGCGAGGGCGAAGAGCACGCTGATGATAGCGCCGTGTGTGATGTCCTTAGCTACTGCCGGTCCTACCTTTGTAGACGATACGATAGAGCCACCTGCGCGTACGTCAGGGTTCTTGAATGCCTCAACGCTGCCCTGAGTTACGAGACCTGCGCCGTGGAGACCCTTGTAGAGGATGTCCTCTACCTCGTTGTCGATGGTGGGGTTGTTCGACTCAATCTTGTAGTTGGTAGAGATACGGATTGTCTTGCCGTCTGTACCGAGTGCGAGAGCGTTTACTGTTGCGCCCTTGAAGAGCGGTGTGAGGGCTGCCTTCACCTGCTCAGGCTCTGTCTGCTTCTCGAGCACTACTACGTAGTTGCGACCACCGGTGAAGTCGATACCCTTGCTCAAGCCGCGTACGAAGAAGCTGCCGAGCATGATGAGGATTACGATGCCGAACACTGTGAACGATGTCTTGTATGACGACATGAACGCGAAGTTCTTGTTTGCCATGAAGTTGCGTGACACGCGTGTAGAGAAGTTCTGCTTTGTCCACTTGTCGTGCTTCAGACGGTTCTCGTAAACGAGGCGTGTGAGGAACACTGCGGTGAAGAACGAGCAGCAGATACCGATGATAAGTGTGGTAGCGAAGCCGCGGATTGGGCCTGTACCGAACACGTAGAGGATGATACCTGTGATGATTGATGTCAAGTTAGAGTCGAAGATGGCTGAGAAGGCATTGCTGTAGCCGAGCGAGAGTGCCTGCTTTGTGCCAAGACCCTTCTTGAGTTCCTCCTTGGTGCGCTCGTAGATAAGCACGTTGGCGTCTACAGCCATACCGAGGGCGAGCACGATACCGGCGATACCTGGCATTGTGAGTGCTGCCTGGAACGATGCCATGATGCCCATGGTGAAGAAGAGGTTGAGAAGGAGGGCGCCGTTAGCTACCATACCCGGGATGAAGTCGTACATAACTACCATGTAGATCATCAGGATGATGAAGGCGAAGATGAACGAGATGAAGCCCTGCTGGATTGACTGTGCACCGAGTGTCGGACCTACTACTTCCTCCTGAACGATGTGTGCCGGAGCCGGCATACGACCAGACTTAAGAGTGTTAGCCAAGTCCTTTGTATCTTCGATTGTGAAGTTGCCAGAGATTGACGACTGACCACCAGAGATCTCGCCGCTTACGCGCGGAGCAGAGTATACTGTGCCGTCGAGCACGATGGCGATTGCCTTGCCTACGTTAGCCTTTGTGAGGGCTGCCCAGCGGCGTGCGCCGTCAGAGTTCATTGTCATTGATACCTCAGGCGAGCCTGTGAGGTTGTTGAACTGGTCCTTAGCGTCTGTCACTACGTCGCCCTCGATAGGAGCGCGTCCGTTGGTGGTTGTCACCTTGATGGCGTGGAGCTCGTAGATGTTCTTAGCCTGAATACCGTCAGCCGGCTTAGCGCTCCAGAGGAGGCGGCAGTCGGCAGGGAGAATCTGCTTAGCAAGAGCCGAGTAGATAATCTTGTTTACCTCTGCTGTGTCGCGTGCCGAAGCGTAGCCTACGAGGCTGAGTGCGCCGTTGCCCGAGGGCTGGAAGATAGAGAAGAGCGGGTTCTGCTTCTTAGCCTCAGCCATAGATGCTGCGTCGTCTGCCTTAGCGTTCTTCTTTGTCTTGAAAGATGCCTTTGCCTGAACCTTTGCTTCTGCCTTCTCGACTGCTGCTACGGCTGCTGTGTCGTTAGCTGCCGAATCGGCTACTTCCTCCTTGACGCCAGAGCGGTGGTTAGCCTCGCGCTGGTTGAGCTGTGAGAGGTAAGGGATGATTTCGTCTGAGTTGTATGTCTCCCAGAACTCAAGGTTTGCACTACCCTGGAGGAGCTTACGCACGCGCTCCGGCTCGTTGATACCCGGCATTTCTACCATGATGCGGCCCTGCTGACCCTCGAGCTTCTGAATGTTAGGCTGTACGACGCCGAACTTGTCGATACGTGTACGCACTACGAGGAACGAGTTGTCGATGGCTGCCTGCACTTCTGTGCGGAGCACCTTCTCTACGTCCTTGTCAGAAGAGTTGGGCGAAACCTTGCCCTGGAGCTGCTGTGTAGCGAAGATCTCCGAGAGATGGCGTCCCGGAGCGTTCTTCTTGAAAGCGTTGATGAAGAGTGTGATGAAGTCGCTCTGCGACACCTCGTGCTCTGCGCGAGCCTCTTTCATCGACTTTACGAAAGCTGCGTCTACCTTGTGGTCGGCGAGGTTCTCGAGTACGTCGGGAACGCTCACTTCGAGGATGACGTTCATACCGCCTTTGAGGTCAAGACCGAGACCTATCTGTGTTTCGAGACACTTCTGATAAGAGTAGATGCCAAGATACTTCACGGAGTCCTTGTAGTCCTGCTGTGCGATAGGATCCTTTATCTTCGCAGCCTGGCTGTCATAGTATTTTGTGGCAGCCGAGAACGAGAGATAGAAGATACTTGCAAGCGTCAAAAGGACGGCTGTTACAATTACAATACCTTTGTTCTGCATTTTTTTGATTTATTTTTTTTTGTTATTATTATTTTTTCGCTGTGTGTGTACAGATAGTGTGCAAAGTTACAGATTTTTTCAGTTAAACCGAAATTTATAGCTTTATTTCTTTGTTTTGCAAAGGTTTAAGGGTTTAATTAGGGGAAAATCGGGCGGTTTTTTAAAGATTTTTATAATATATAAGGTGAAAACGGGCGCTAAAACGCCGCACAAATATAAGACAAGTGGCTTCGACCAAAACTCTCAATTCTCAACTGAACAAACTCTCAACTTTCAGTTCTCAACTCGACTGAGTTTGCAGACAATCGGATAATGATCCGACGCCTTTATCGTGTTGTCCACACGACACTCGTAGGGCGTCCAGTGCTCAGAGCACATGATGTTGTCGATGCGCACGTAGAAGCAGTTGTAATGATACGAGATGCCCGGACCGTTAGCCGATGCTATGTAGCAGTCGGTGAGCTCGGAAGCCAGTCGGCGGTGAGCATAAGATATCGGCGAATCGTTGAAGTCGCCGGCGAGTATTATGCTCTGTCCCTTATGCTTCGCCACATAGTCAGCCACAGCGTCAACCTGTGGCGCACGCTTCGCCGACGCCTCGCCCAGAATGCTCCACAGGCGGCGCGTCTCCTGTTTGCGTTCTTCGCCCTCCATGTCGCCCTTCAGCATCGACTTGAAGCGCGTGCGATCCTCGGGCGAGAGGCCCGTGGTCTGCAGATGCGCCACGACGACGAGCGTAGTGTCGCGCTCGCCCGTCTTCACCTTGTAAGCCATAGCGTTATACGTCTCCTTGCCCGATATGCGCTCGTGCCCCACAATGGGCAGTTTGCTGTAGATGCGAATCAAGTCGCCGCCCTCCGGACCGTCCGATGCGTGCTGCTCGCTGTACTCGTAGTGAGCGTTCATAACAGAGTCTACCAGTTCGCGCACCCGACCGTAACAGTCGCCCTCCTGCATGCAGACGATGTCGGCGTCCTCGCGCACGAGATAGTCGAGAATCTCAGACGACTGAGTGAAGTCGGTCCATGTCTTGAAGCAATAGACGTTGTACGATATCACCTTCAGCGCCCCCTCCGGCGCCGACGACGGCACGTTAAGCGGCGTATACGTGCGCACCGGACCGAAACATACCACCAGTCCGCCCAACGCTATCAGCGCCCCACGCTTGCAGAACACCAGCCAGAACACGAGGAACGCCACATTGAGCACGAGGAACACGGGGAAAAGCAGTCCGACGTTAGCCACGAGCGGATGAGCCACAGGGTCTACCCTATCGCTGTAGCCTACAGCCAACATAAAAAGCACCGTGACTACGTTGAACGCTGCCACGATGCGAAGTATTACAGATTTTATATTTTTCAATTTCAGTTCAGAAGTAATGTGTAGTTTACTTTCGGTTGCTTGCATCGAAGAGTTGCTGCTTCTCCTCACGCGTAAGCGACTCGTATCCGTTGCGGCGTATCTTGTCGAGAATCTCGTCAACGCGCTCCTGCTCAGCCTTGTGGCGAGCGTTGTAGTCCCAGTCGCTCTCGGGTCTGCCGGCATTACCTCCGCCGCGCACGGGTCCGTTGTCCTTGCGTCCGGTGCGGCGCTCCCACGAGGCACGCATCGAGTCGAAGAACTGCTGTCCGCTGCGACGGCTGTAGCGAATGTCGGGATGGCGTCGCCAGTAGCGTATGAGGAAGAAGCCGAACACCATGCCGCCCAAGTGAGCCAGATGAGCCACTCCGTCGCCCGTCGTAGAGAAAGCCATGAACAGCTCTATCGCAGCATAGCCCACAACGAACCACTTTGCCTTGATAGGCACAGGCAGCGGGAAGATGAAGATGCGCTCCTCGGGATAGAGCATGCCGAAGGCGAGAAGTATGCCGTAGACGGCGCCCGAAGCGCCAACCGTTGTCCACATGTTGAGGAACGAGGCGTTAGCGTTAGCCACGAGCATCGTCTTGCCTATCGAGAAGTTGTTAAGCTGCTCGCTCGCCAGCAGGTAGAACTGCGCGTACTGTGCCAGCTCCTGGAACAAACCCGCACCCACACCGCACACGATATAGTAGAAAAGAAACTTCTTCGGTCCCCATGTGCGCTCAACGATACAACCGAACATCCACAGCGCAAACATGTTGAAGAAGATATGGCTGAAGCCTCCGTGCGCAAACATGTACGTGAAGAGCTGGTAGATGTGGAAGTCGGGTGCGAGGAAGAAGTGCAGACCCAGAACATTGTTCAGGTCTACGCCAAAACTTCTGAACAAATACGTGGCGACGAACACCGCAACGTTTATTATCAGAAGGTTTTTCGTTATAGTCGGAATATTATTCATATCACATTAATATATTTGTAAAATACTGAAATTACGGCGGCAAAATTACGAAAAATCCACGTAAATAGGCATAAAACAGGCTCTCGGCGCCTTTTTTTTCAATAAATTATGCACTTTTTTCTGTTTTTTGTTTGATTTATGAAATGAATAACCTAAATTTGTCATTGGAATTGTGTGAGTTACGCAATTTTTATTGGTTAACAACAAAAGAAACTAACATTTATAAACAAATAAAATATAGAAAATTATGAACAAGACAGAATTGGTAGAGAAGATAGCAGTAGGTGCTGAGCTCAGCAAGGCAGACGCAAAGAAGGCTCTCGAGGCTGCAGTAGAGGCTATCAAGACAGCTCTCGTAGAGGGCGATAAGGTACAGCTCATCGGCTTCGGCACATTCAGCGTTAACGAGCGTCCGGCACGCGAGGGCATGAACCTCCGCACAGGCGAGAAGATTCAGATCGCAGCTAAGAAGGTAGCTAAGTTCAAGGCAGGCGCAGAGCTCACAGCAGCTCTCAACTAAGCCGAGACAAAACTATCAGCAACAATACACAAAGACAACAGACACTACATCTGTTGTCTTTTTTTGTTTGCGGATTGTTGGTTTTGCCCCAAATATTGTTATTATCTGTAATATTAACACATGTATGGTTAATTAAACATAATAATAACCCCTCGTCTTTTGCGACTCTGATTTTAGTGATTAACTTTGTAATGCTTATTTAATATAAGTACACGCATTGAGCGTGTATGTATGAACACTAACAGAATAAAACAATTAATATATTTTTCATAAAGTTATGCAGAAAAAGAATCTTCTTTTGTTATCAGCAGCTTCAGTGCTGTTCATGACATCTTGTTCGAAACTTGGACCGCTCTCAGCGGACAACTTCACAGTAATCCCTAACCCACTCGAGACAACAGCAGGCGAAGTGCCGGCTACTGTTAACGGTACTTTCCCAGAGAAGTACATGAAGAAGAAGGCTGTCGTTACTGTTACTCCGGAGCTCCACTACGGCAATGGTCAGGTAGCTAAGGGCCAGAGCGCTACATTCCAGGGCGAGAAGGTGATGGGCAACGACCAGACTATCTCTTACAAGGTAGGCGGACGCTACACAATGAAGACCAACTTCAAGTACGTTCCGGAGATGCAGAAGAGCGAGATGTACCTCGCATTCGACGCACGCATCGGCAAGAAGCAGTTCAACGTACCTTCAGTAAAGGTGGCTGACGGCGTTATCGCTACATCTGAACTCTACAAGAATACCGTTACATCTGAGACCGGATGCATCGCTCCCGACGCTTTCCAGCGCGTAAACGCTCAGAAGCAGGAGGCCAACATCAAGTTCCTCATCAATCAGGCTAACATCCGCAAGAGCGAGCTCAAGAACAACTCTGTTAAGGAGTTCGTAGAGATGCTCAAGAAGATCAACGCCGACAAGGAAGGCTACAATGTAGAGAACGTCGAGATTCAGGCTTACGCTTCTCCTGACGGCGGCGTTAAGTTCAACGACAAGCTCGCTGGCAACCGCCAGAACGAGTCGGAGAAGTACGTTAAGAACACATTGAAGCAGACCAAGGTGAACGCTAACATCGACGCTCACTATACAGCTCAGGACTGGGACGGCTTCCAGAAGCTCGTTGCAGCTTCTAACCTGCAGGACAAGGAGGTTATCCTCCGCGTACTCTCTATGTACACCGACCCGCAGGAGCGCGAACAGCAGATCCGCAACATGTCGGCTGGCTTCCAGGAACTCGCTAACGGCATCCTCCCTGAGCTCCGCCGCTCACGCCTTATCATCAACTATGAGACAATCGGACGCAGCGACGACCAGATCAAGGAGCAGTACAGCGCAGACGCTACAAAGCTGAGCGTTGACGAACTTCTCTACTCTGCTACTCTCGAGGATTCGCAGGCTAAGCAGGAGGCTATCTACAAGAAGACTACAGAGGTTTACCCGAACGACTACCGCGCTTACAACAACCTCGCTGCACTCGCTCTCGCTAAGGGCGACAAGGAGGCTGCTAAGCAGTACGCTCTCAAGGCTACATCACTCGGCGCTGCCGCTCCTGAGGCTCAGGCTAACCTCGGTATGCTCGCACTCGCAGAGGGCGACGTTCAGGGCGCAGAGCGTCTCATCGCTAAGGCTTCTGGCTCAGAGAACGTACAGTCGGCTCTCGGCGCACTCAACATCGCTAAGGGCAACTACGCTCAGGCTGAGAAGGACTTCGGCAAGCAGAACACCAACACAGCTGCTCTTGCTCAGATCTTGAACAAGAACTACGACGCTGCTTCGAAGACTCTCGACAAGGTAGAGAACCCGAACGCTATGACCGACTACCTCCACGCTATCGTGGCTGCTCGTCGTGGCAACAAGTTCGCTGCTAACTCTTACCTCAAGGAGGCTCTCCAGAAGGATCCTTCTCTGAAGCAGTACGCTGAGCAGGACTTGGAGCTCTCGCTTCTCAAGTAAGACTTAACATGCCCCGACAAAGGGTGTTGACAGATATTTGATAGAGGGTGTGGCTTTTGAGCACACCCTCTGTTAAAAAACTCTTTTTTCTAAAATGAGAAAAACTATTATAGCTACATTACTCGCCCTGATTATGGTGTCATGTGGAACCGACAAACGTCACTTCAAGATAGACGGAAGGCTCCTGAACCTTAATCAGGGCGAGTTTTATGTATACAGCCCGGACGGAAGTCTCGGCGGAGTAGACACCATAAAGGTGCAGGCAGGACGCTTTACGTATAAGGTGGAGTGTCAGAAGGAGATGACGCTCATGATTGTGTTCCCCAACTTCACGGAGCAACCCGTCTTCGCAGCGCCAGGAAAAAGCGTAGACATAAAGGGCGACGCCTCGCATCTGAAGGAGATGACCGTGAAGGGAACAAAGGCCAACGAACTGATGAACCAGCTGCGCGAACAGATTGCAAACGCTTCGCCGGCAGAGATACAGAAGTACGCGAAGCAGTTCGTGGAAGACCATCCCGAATCGATAGTAAGCATGTACGTAGTGCGCAACTTCTTCCTGCAGAAAGACAATCCCGACTTCGCTACAGCGCGACTCCTTATCGATAAGATGATAGAGAGTCAGCCCAATAACAACGCGCTGAAGACGCTGCAGCAGACCGTGCGCAACCACACGCCCATACCCCACAACGGCAGCGTGCCGAAGTTCGCAGCTTACGACATCAACGGCAAGCAAGTGAACAACGCCATGCTCGCAAAGGCAGACACGGCGGTCGTCATAGCGTGGGCAACGTGGAACTACAACAGCGTGTCGATGCTGCAAACCGTAGCGCAGATTCAGAAGGAGAAAGGCAGCAAAATGAAGGTGCTCGGCGTTTGTCTCGACTATTCGCGCTCCTTATGCCGCACAGCGCTGCGACAGAGGGATATGAACGACATACCTACCGTATGCGACGGCAAGGCTGTGGACGGAGATGTCTACAACCGACTCGGCATGTCTAACCTCCCCGACAATATCGTTGTAGAGAAAGGAAGGGTTACGGCTACCGGACTCACGCTCGAACAGCTTAGAAAGAAACTCGGAAAGGAGTAAATAGGAGCCTACGGCATTCTTGCCGTAGGCATTGTTATAAATAAATGTAGACAGAATAAACAAAAACCGAAACAAAAACTGATGAAACGTTTATCAAGACTCGCGACTTTGGCTCTCGCTTTGCTGGCTTATACAAACGCCGGAGCGCAGACCGGCGCACGTATCGACTCGCTGCTGTTCGAGACAGACCACCGCATCGACACGGCTGCCTGCGGCGAACTGCGTCTCAACTTCGACGCGCTCTGCTTCTTCCGCGACAACGAGTACAAGGGCTACCTCACAAAGGGATACACGCTGCCGGGCTACCGACTGCAGCCTACCGTGAGCTACCAGCCGCTGAAGAACTTGCGCGTGGAGGTGGGCGTAAGCATGCTCCACTATTGGGGAGCCAACAAGTATCCGAACCTCAACTACAGCGACATCGCTACGTGGAAGGGCGACCAGACGCAGACCGGATTCCACATGCTGCCGTTCTTCAACGTGCAGCTGGCGGTCAACTCAAGGTTCAACCTCATACTCGGCAACATATATGGCGGATCTAACCACTGGCTTATCGAACCGCTCTACAATCAGGAGAACGCTCTGTCTGCCGACCCCGAGATGGGCGTGCAGATGCTCTGGCGCGGAAAGCCGCTCGACTTCGACATGTGGGTGAACTGGGAGAGCTTCATCTTCGACAAGGACACGCATCAGGAGGCGTTCACCTTCGGTCTGTCCACACGCTTCAAGGCGAACCGACCGGAGCGACGCACGCATGTCTACTTCCCGCTGCAGGTCGTTATGCAGCATCGCGGTGGAGAGATTAATCCCGACGCCGAACAGCGCCAGGTGAAGACCTGGATGAACGCGGCGGCTGGCATCGGCGCTACCGTGCACACCGACAACAAAATTCTTACGCGTCTGAACGCCGAAGCCGACGTGGCTTACTACCGCCAGGTGACGGGCAATCTGCTGCCCTACGACCAGGGAAACGGCTTCTACGTGAAGGCTGAGGCTGACATCTGGCGCTTCTGTCTGCGCGGAGCTTATTGGGACAGCCGCAAGTTCATCAGCATCTTCGGCAATCCGCTCTACGGATCGGTGGGCGTTCACGAACGCGACTTCCAGATGAAGCGCAACCGCACCGTATGTGCGCAACTGAGCTACGCGCAAGAACTGGGCAAGGGATTCTCGTGGGGCGTGCAGGCTGACATTTTCAACACGCTGCCCACGGACGACTTCACCGTAGGCGACAAGGTGTACCGCAACAACAACCAATTGAGTCTCGCTGCCGGCATCTATCTCCGTGTAAAACCGTCGTTCCTGCTGAAGAAGTTTTAGGGGTACACTCCAGGGGGTGCACTTGTCTCCGCTCGGCTTTGCCGCTTGCCAGAGCAAGAAGTG
>OMDA01000580.1_pt1 | contig 18425 bp, 8 predicted proteins | sample 1645141 | NCBI WGS metagenome assembly OMDA01 (sample SAMEA103958151, study PRJEB25191) | human gut metagenome | reverse complement strand
TGTTGCTCAGGAACTTATAAATAAAGTTAAATCAAAGTGTTGCGGAATTAAGGATCAATATAACCTATGAAACAATTAGCATTATCCTGCGTGTTGTCGCTGACAACCGTTTTCTCAGTTCAGGCGCAGCAGATGCCCGTCTATTTGGACGACACAAAGCCCGTAGAGCAACGCATCGAGGACGCCCTCTCCCGCATGACCTTGCAGGAGAAAATAAGAGTTATTCACGCCCAGAGCAAGTTTTCATCGGCTGGAGTTCCACGATTGGGATTTCCTGACTTCTGGACTGACGATGGTCCACACGGTGTGCGCCCCGACGTGCTGTGGGACGAATGGGACCAGGCAGGACAGACCAACGACTCGTGTGTGGCTTTCCCTGCCCTTACCTGTCTTGCAGCCTCCTGGAACCCTCAGATGAGCCGTATCTACGGCGAGGCATTGGGCGAGGAGGCTCTCTATCGTGGCAAGGACATGATCTTGGGACCCGGCGTCAACATCTACCGCACTCCCCTCAACGGACGTAACTTCGAGTACATGGGCGAAGACCCTTATCTCGCCTCTGTCATGGTAGTGCCCTACGTACAGGGATTGCAGTCGAAGGGCGTGTCGGCATGCGTGAAGCACTATTGTCTGAACAACGACGAGGAATATCGCCATCAGGTGAACGTGAAGGTGAGCGACCGTGCCCTGCACGAAATCTATCTGCCTGCCTTCAAGTCTGCCGTTGAGCAAGGCAAGGCATGGGCCATCATGGGCGCATACAACCTGTATCGCAACGAGCACAACTGCCATAACCAGTACACCCTGAACAAGATTCTGAAGAACGACTGGCAGTTCGACGGAGTGGTGGTGAGCGACTGGGGTGGAGCCCACGACACCGACCAGGCTGTGAGGAACGGACTTGACATGGAGTTCGGCTCCTGGACCAACGGATTGAGCTGGGGCGCCTCCAACGCCTACGACAGCTATTATCTCGCCCGTCCCTATCTGAAGGCCATACAGGAAGGCAAATACACCACACGTGAGCTCGACGAGAAGGTGCGTCGCGTGCTGCGACTCTTCTATCGCACCACGATGAACCGCCATCGTCCTCACGGCTTCCTCTGTTCCGACGGACATTACGCCACAGCCCGACAGATAGCCGAGGAAGGCATCGTGCTGTTGCAGAACCGCAACCGCGTGCTGCCCATCAACACCCAGAAGGTGCGCCATGTGCTCGTGGTGGGCGAGAACGCCATCAAGATGATGACCGTGGGCGGAGGCAGCTCCTCGCTCAAGGTACAGCGGGAGATTTCCCCTCTGCAGGGCCTGCAGGCACGACTGGCCAAAGACGGCGTGGAGGTTGACTTTGCCCGAGGCTATGTGGGCGATGTGACTGGCGCTTACAATGGCGTCACCACAGGTCAGAACTTGGAAGACAAGCGCAGCGAGGCAGAACTCATCGCTGAGGCTGTAGAGAAGGCGAAAGCTGCCGACTGTGTCATCCTCTTCGGCGGACTCAACAAGAGCGACTATCAGGACTGCGAGGGCCACGACCGACAGCAGTACGAGTTGCCCTATGCGCAGGACAAGCTTATCACAGCTCTGGCTGCTGCCAACAAGAACTTCGTCTATGTCAACATCTCGGGCAACGCTGTGGCCATGCCTTGGCGCGACAAGGTTCCCGCCATCGTGCAGGGCTGGTATTTAGGCTCTGAGGCGGGCGAGGCTTTGGCTGCTGTCCTCACGGGCGACGCCAACCCATCTGGCAAGCTGCCCTTCACCTGGGTGAAGTCTTTGCAGAATGTGGGCGCCCATGCCCTCAACACCTATCCCGGAACCTGGCGAAAGGAGGGTGGATCCAAGACCGAGGGCCACATCATCGACGAGGAATACAAAGAAGGCATCTATGTGGGCTATCGCTGGGCCGACCGCGAGAAGCAGCGTCCTGTGTTCGCCTTCGGACACGGTTTGAGCTACACCCAGTTCGCCATCAGCAATCTGCGTGCCGACAAGGCATCGATGACAGCTGCCGACTCCATCACCTTCACCGTACAGGTAAAGAACATCGGTCAGCGTGCCGGATCTGAGACCGTACAGCTCTATGTGCACGATGCCAAGGCCTCGGTCGACCGTCCGCTCAAGGAGCTGAAAGGCTTCTGCAAGGTGAGTCTGCAGCCTGGCGAGAGCAAGGACGTCAGCATCACCCTTGGCAAGGACGCCCTCAGCTTCTACGACGAGACCACAGCAAGCTGGAAGGCTGAGCCAGGACTGTTTGAGGCCTGGGTAGGCAATGCCTCCGACAATCTGAAGTTGCGTAAATCTTTCCAACTGAAATAATCCCCGAATAATCATTAAACTTAAGCTGGTTCAGAAGTTATAGAAGTTAAAGAAGTTATCACTCCCTTCGGTCGTTAGAAGTTAAAGCCAACAGCCTTTTTGGTTGAAGATTTAGCTGTAAAGCATATGGCTTAAACTTCTCTAACTTCTTTAAATTCTTTAACTTCCCCATTTGCGAAAGTTGAGTAATAAGATATCAGCATGAAAAAGAATCTGTTATTAGCATCATTCATCCTGTTGGGGACTTTGCTGTCTCCTTCAGCCTTTGCCGCGCGCAAGAAACTGCCGCCCATGAACGAGTACGTCGGCCAACTCATGTCGCGCATGACGCTTCAGGAGAAGATCGGCCAGCTCAACCTCATGGTGGCGGGCGACATCACCACGGGCAGCACTATGGACACTCAGGTGGCGGGCGACATCGCTGCCGGCAAGATGGGAGGCGTGTTCAACATCAAGGGCTTCGACAAGATCAAAGCCCTGCAGGACGTGGCCATCCGCAAGAGCCGACTCGGTATTCCGCTCCTCGTAGGCATGGACGTCATACACGGCTACGAAACCATCTTCCCCATACCGCTCGCCCTCTCCTGCTCGTGGAACGAGGAAGCTCTGAGACAGGTGGGCGCAGTGTCGGCACGCGAGGCAAGCGCCGATGGCATCAACTGGACCTTTTCGCCTATGGTCGACGTGGCTCTCGATGCCCGCTGGGGACGCATCAGCGAAGGCTTCGGCGAGGATCCATACCTCAGTGGTGTCTTGGGAGCAGCCATGACTCGCGGCTATCAGCAGGCTGACATGAGCCGTGAGACCATCGTCCCCAAAGACCACATCATGGCTTGTCTCAAGCATTTCGCCCTCTATGGAGCCGTTGAGGCAGGCAAGGAGTACAACACCACCGACATGAGCAAGATACGCATGTACAACCAGTTTCTGCCTCCCTATAAGGCTGTGGTCGACGCTGGTGTGGGAAGCGTCATGTCGTCGTTCAACCTTATCGACTATGTGCCTGCCACGGCAAGCCACTGGATGATGACCGACGTGCTGCGCAAGCAATGGAACTTCCAGGGCTTCGTCGTGACCGACTATGGTTCTATCGGCGAGATTCTGCAGCATGGCACAGCCCGCGACCTCAAGGAAGCCTCCGAGCAGTCGCTCCTGGCCGGAACCGATATGGACATGTGCTCGCAGGGCTTCGTGAGATTCCTGGAACAGAGCGTCAAGGAAGGCAAGGTGAGCGAGGCTGACATCGACATCGCCTGCCGTCGCATCTTAGAGGCTAAATACAAGCTGGGACTCTTCGAGGATCCTTACCGTTACTGCGACAGCAAGCGACATAAGACCGACATCTTTACCGCTGCCCATCGCCAGACCGCACGCGACATTGCCGCCGAGACCTTCGTCCTGCTCAAGAACGACCGTCAGCTGCTGCCCCTCAGCAAGCAGGGCAAGATAGCCCTCATCGGTCCCCTGGCCGACACGCGCAGCAACATGAGCGGAACCTGGAGCGTGGCTGCCACCCCCGACCGCTATTCCTCTCTGCGTGAGAGCATGGAGAAAGCCCTCGAGGGCAAGGCGACGCTGCTCTATGCACAGGGCTGCAACGTGGTGTACGACGAACAGGAGCAGAAGGACGGTGAGTTGGGCAAGACCATCGCCCGAGGCGACGATGCGCAGATGGAGGCAGAAGCCCTTGAGGTTGCACGCCAGGCTGACGTCATCGTGTGCGCCATGGGCGAGACTGCCGATATGAGTGGCGAATGTGCCAGCCGCACCGACCTTCGTATGCCCGACGCCCAGCGCCATCTGCTCGCTCAGCTCGCCAGGACGGGAAAGCCTATCGTACTGCTCAACTTCTCGGGTCGTCCCACCGTCCTTACTTGGGAACAGGAGCATCTGCCTGCCATCATGAACGTGTGGTTTGGCGGTTCTGAGGCTGCAGATGCCATCTGCGACGTCATCTTCGGCGACAAGGTGCCTTGTGGTAAGCTCACCGCCTCTATGCCCAAGACTACAGGACAGGAGCCTCTCTACTACAACCATCAGAACACTGGCCGTCCCGTGCCCGACGACAATCCCCGTTTTGCCAAGTTTGCCAGCAACTATCTCGACGTGCGCAACGGCGCCCTCTATCCTTTTGGTTATGGCTTGAGTTACACCACTTTCGAGTATGGACCGCTGCAGATCAGTGCTGACCACACCGCCACTGTCCGTGTCACCAATACTGGCAGTTGCGCTGCCGACGAGATTGTGCAGCTCTACATCCGCGACAAGGTGGCAAGCATCTCCCGTCCTGTGAAGGAGCTGAAGGCATTCCGTCGCATCCACCTTGCTGCTGGCGAGAGTCAGGATGTTAGCTTCCAGATAACTCCCGACATGCTGAAGTTCTACAATGCTGACCTGCAGTATGTCCTCGAACCCGGTGAGTTCGATATTATGGTGGGGTCCAACAGCCGTGACACCAAGAACGGAACAATCAGTGTGAAGTAAAGTCTTCCCCCTAAGAGCTTCCTTTTGGGTCATAATAGACGACCGGCGCCGGTCGTCTATTGTGACCTCCCTTGGTCGTAATAGATGCCCCCTGCGGGGCTCTTATAGCACTTTCAAAATGCTGCGATGCCGCTTTTCTTCTGCAAAAGAAATGCAAATCGAATGCAGAATGTCAAGCTTGCTTGAATATTTTGCTGCGATGCCGCTTTTCTTTTGCAAAGATACAACATATTTCGGCTGTTTGTTCAAAAACGGAATGACTTGTTAAGCAAAACAGCGAAAGAAAGGCAAGAAGCAGCGATGTAAGTTGTTGTGTATGTGTAAATTACATAAACATCAATTTTTAGCATCCTATTTAGTTTTTGATGAACAATGCGAAAAGTAGAATAGTCATTTAGTCATTTAGTCATTAGTCATTAAGGAACTTTGAGAATAGTCAAAAACTCACTATAAAATATAATATTATTATAATAATATTATATTTTATAGTGGATTATTGACTTAACTTTTTTCGCTTAATGACTAATGACTTAATGACTAAATGACTGCTTTTTCCAACTTTGATAGTAAAACTTACAAAGTGTGTCATTTTGGTCAAAAGTCATTTTTGTCAAATTCGATTTTCAATCAATTAGAATTTTGGCAAAAATTCTGACATGAGTACATGAATGCGTTACACGTTTGCTTAACTTCCGTGCATAAAAGTTTAGTCATTAGTCATTAGTCATTTTCGCGTTTTAGTTCTGCTGAGGGGAAATTCCCCCTCTCCTTAGAACGTTCCGATCTTCCTTACATCCTCCTCGAAGGAGTCTTTGTCGTTGATGGCACCTTTCTTGATATGTGCTCTGTAGTTGTAGATGGTGTTGACGCTATAATGGAGGAACTCTGCTATTTTGCTGCTGTCTGTGATGCCCAATCGGATAAGGGCGAAGATGCGGATAGGGGTGGAGAGTTGTTCCTTCTTGGGCTGTTCTATGCGCTCTTCTGGGCGCAGCAGGGCATTGAAGGAATCGAGGAAATGGGGGAAGAGATGGAGAAAGGCGGAGTCGAAGTTGGTGTAGAATTCCTCTAACTCCTCTTCCTTGAAGTCCTGTGGACGTGTCATTTCGTACAACTCGTCATACTGGCGTGCCTTCAGTTTCTTGTGCACTCTCTTGCGCAGATCCTCTATCTTGTTGATATAGATGGAGCAGAGGCGCATAAATCTGCCCACATACTCTTCCTTGACACGGTTGGCGTCGGTGAGTTCGTGGTTGACCACAGAGAGCTGGCTGTTGGTGCAGGAGAGCTGCTCGTTGAGCGACTTGAGCTGTTCATTGAGTTCGTGCAGTTGGCGGTTGGTCTTGGCGAGGTCGTCTCTTGCGATGGCGAGTTTATGTCGCTGTCGGCTGACGTAGAACACGCCGATGAGGAGCATCAACGCCAGGATGCTGATGATGCAGAGGGTATAGTTCTGTCGCCTGTTGTACTGGTCGTTCTCGTCTTTGTACATCTTGGCGATGACCGACAGCAGGGGCGATATCTGAGCCAGTCGCTGTCGTGAGCCGAAACGGTTGGCGCTGATGCTACTGAAACTGATGTACTTGTAGGCTCTGTCGACATCGTTGAGGCCCATGAGCTGGTTGGCCATTTCCCACATGGATCCTTGGTCCATGACGCCGTTCCTGATGTCGCTGAGGACTGATTCTGCCAGCCAGTACATCATGCGGGTGCTGTCGTTCTCTGCCTTGTATGCTAAATAGCGGTAGAGGGTGACGAGGGCGTAGGGATGCGACCCTTTCTCTACGTGGCTGAGCCACTGGTCGTTGATGCGCATGGCTTCCCGATTGTCATGGGCATTGAGGGCGTCGAGCTCACGATACTGAAATACCGAATTGCTGGTGGGGGGAAGCGCAGCATACATTCGTTGCCGGTATTCGGCTGCCATGGCGCCGTATTGCGCCTCGGGGGTGATGGGGTTGCGGTAGTATATGATTTCGCCGTATACGTGGTTGTAAGCCATATAATACGTGCCCTTGGCAATGTTGTCAAGCTGGGTGGTGTCGATGGCGTTGAGGGTGTTGAGCGCCTCGATAAACTTGCCTGTGCTGGAGCAGCGGATGGCGATGAGTGCCTGGCACTTACCTACTTCTGAGTGCCTTCCCGTCTTCCGGGCAATCTTGATGCAGCGTTTGAGGTAGATGATGGCAGAGTCGTTGACGAAGGGCGTGTACTCTTCGTATAGCCGATAGGAGAGTTGGTATTCGGCATGTAGGTTTTTGGCTTGCGAGAGCTGTTGCTGCAGCTGTCGGATGCGCTGTTCTTTGCGGCTGACGTATTGGGCAGAGTGGTCTATCGCCTCGTCGATGCAGTGGAGCAGGGAGTCGACACTCTCTGGGGTCTGTGCATGACCAATGAGAACTGACAGCGCAAGGAAAAGTTGCGTAGTAAGGATGAGTTTTATGCTTTGTTTAGCTTTCTTCATTTTCAGGTATTTTGCTGTTAGTCTGCAAAAATATGAAAATTTTTTAAAACACGCAAGAACAAAGCAAAAAATAATGATAGTTGAGGTGTTTTTCAGGAGTTTCTTCAGGAGTTTCTTCAGGAGTTAAAGGAGTTAAGGAGTTAAAGGAGTTAAGACAACTGTCTTGAGGGAATATTTAATTAATGGAGTTTCTTCAGGAGTTTCTTCAGGAGTTAAAGGAGTTAAGGAGTTAAAGGAGTTAAGACAACTGTCTTGAGGGTTTAATTAAAGGAGTTAAGACAACAGAATTTTGGCGTAGTTTTTTAACAACAAAGCATATGTCTTAACTCCTTAACTTCTTTAACTCCTTTAACTCCTTAACTCCTTAACTCCTTAATGAGATGCAGGGGAAAATTACTTCTGGAATACGCGAACGTAATCCACCTCCATGGTGGCAGGTAAGCAAGATGGGTCTACGCCCTGGCCGCCGCCCCAGGTACCGCCCCAGGCGAGGTTGAGGATGGGGTAGAAGGCTGCATCGAAAGGCCATGCCTCCTTGCCGCTGCCGTCGTTGCGATAGGTGAGGAGTTTCTCGCCATCCACATAGAAGGTCATGTATTCTGCTGTCCACTCCATACCGTAGGTGTGGAACTCGGTCTGTGAGTTGCTGATCTTGCGGCGTGCAGACTCGATGGTTGTGCCGGAGTTGTTGTACTTGGTGCAGTGGATGGTGGAAACAACCACGTCGGGGTCGTAGCCCACAGACTCCATGATGTCGATCTCGCCATCACCAGGCCATTGCTGCCAATTGACAGGCATCATCCAGAATGCGGGCCATGTGCCCTTGCCCTTAGGGAGCTTGATGCTTGCCTCGATGTATCCGTACTTCCAACCTGTGGACTCACGAGCGTAGAGACGAGCGCTCTTGATGGTGCCGCCATCGTCGAGGAGGTTGATCTTCAGTGTTCCGTTGGAAACCTGTGCCACCTTGTCCTCGCGCACGTAGGTCTGCAACTCGTTGTTCACCCATCCGGCTGGCTTGATCTCGTAAGTCCAGTCTGGTCCCAATTCGTTGTCGCTGAACTCGTCGTTCCATACGAGGTTGTAGCCCTCGATAGGGCAGGTGATGTTCTGTCCGCCCTTGGCCTGGGTGACGGTGATGTTCTGGCGTGAGCCGCCCGACCAGATGGTGACGTTGCCAGTGCGCTCAGCGCCCAGGTTCTCGCCCACGGTGACGGTGATGGTGGCTTTCTTGCCTACGGGATTGGTGGGTGTCACCTTGATCCAGCTGTCGTTGGAATAGGCGGCAAACTCGTGGGTGCTCTCCACCTCGGCGGTCTGTGTTCCTCCTTCCTTCTCGAAGTTCAGCGCGGTGGAAGAGAGGGTAATGGTCTCGGCCGAAGCGTAGCTGATGTCGGTTTCGTTGTTGCTGCAAGCGCTGAGGCTTATAGCAACAGCGAATATTGCGCTAAAAATCATTATCTTTTTCATGTTAGTATGTTTATTGTTCAAGTTTTCAGGGGGAATTCCCATGAATTCCTCACCTGAGAAACTTGAGTTTTGATGAAATTACTGAGCAGTTTTCTGGAAGATGATATCGTAGATTTCTACCTTCTCGCCTTCTGGATTTCCTCCAAAGTCGAATACCAGCTTGAGGGCATCGGCCGCACCGACCTTGAGGACGGAAGCAGGAACCTTGACCTGATATTCCTCGCCTGCCTTGAGGTCGTAGTTCTTGATGAAGAAGAAGTTGTCATCGCTGGAAGTATCTGTTATCTTGATGGTTACGCCCTTGATGTCTTTCTTAGCCAAGAACTTGCACGAGAAGTCGTAAGGCGTGTCAGCCTCGCCAGGAATGTCGGTGATGAGGTGAACCTGTGCCTGCCACTGTGCGAAGGTCGCTGTAGGCAGCTGTACGGTGTAATGGCCCTTGTCGGCAGTGAAATCGGGAGCGTCTATCTCGGTCCATCCTGGAGCGTAGAAGAAGAAGGTGGTGAAGCCTGCGTCGCCCTTGTCGTCCACATGGCTCTTCCAGATGTTGGAAGCGCTGTTGTAGTTGTATACGGTCTTATCTTCTTCCTCGGCAGGTGCTTCCACACCGTCGCACTTGTGTTCCTGCAAGTCGATGTTGCTGATGGTGAGCTTGGTGTTGTCGGCATTGCCTCCGCCGTCGACGACTAAGGTGACGTTGTCCATGTCGATGCCATCCATGTCGCTACGGTAGAAGAGAACTTCCTGGTTGGCCTTCAAGTCGATGCGCTCTGCAAAGTAGAAGCTGTTGTCGTCGCCCGTTTTCACCAGTTTGAGTGTTACACCCGGATGATCGGTGGTAGAAACGAGCTTGCAAGAGAAGTCGTACTTGGTAACCGCGTTAGTGGTCATGTCGGTGAGGAACTTGACCTGTGCCTGCCACTGTTCGGTGGTTGCTGTAGGCAGCTCAATGGTGTAGGCACCGTTCTTCTCGGTGACGGTTGGATTGTCTATCGGTGTCCATCCCGGTGCATAGTAGAACTCGTTGGTGAACTGGCAGTTCTTCCACATGTTGCAGTCGCTGTTGGAGTTGAAGCCCTGGAAGCCTTCGCTGGCGCAGGTGAGGATGTAGTGCCATGCTATGTTGCCATCGTCCCATACGAGCACCATGGTGCTGCCGGTAATGCTCTCTACACGCAGACGGAGCTCGCCGTTATAGGCTGCGTCGGCTGGGATGTAGGGGAAGCAGGTGTTGGCAGGCATGACGAGGTAGAGGTCGTCGCCCTCGGCACTGAGCTGGTAAGAGCTGTGCTGTTCGCTGACAGGCACCATGTAGTCGGTGTCCTGATGATAGTCGGGGAAGATAGAGCAGCCGGTGTTGACATACATGGTTCCGCCAGCGCCTGGGTTGTAGGTATAGCTGTAGTCGGAGCCAAAGGTGAGTCGGTCGTCGTACACACCGAATTCGGCCTTCTCGTTGGCTCCTGCCTTCCACCACTCAGTGCCGTCGGTTCCTGAAGGTCCGCACGCTAAGTGGGCGGGTTCGGTGGCAGCGATGCGCCACTCCTTGCCCGACAGCTTGCCTACGATCTCGCTGAAGTCGACGAGGGTGTTGGTGACGTGGAATGTGGTCTCGCCCATGCCCTGCGACATACCGTTGCGGTTGCCCACACGGTAGTAAACCTTATAGTCGCCCGAATTGACCCATATCTTCTGCAGTGGGTTGACGGTGGAGTAGACGGGGTTCTTGGTTACTTCCTTGCCGTCAACAGGAATGTACCACATGGGGTAAATGCCGTCGCCCTCCATGTGGAAGGTTACTGTGTTGGTCTCGTCGTCGACGCTGGCAGTCACCTTTGCGTTCTCTGCCAGTGGCAGTCCTGCCTCTGATACGCCGTCGAAGTCCTCTGGGCTGCACGCGCTGAGTGCCAACCCTGCTGTGGCAGCGATGAGGAGTGCCTTGCTGAATATGTTATGTTTCATAATTGCTTGAGTCTTTATATTAATAGTCGTTTTGTGTCAGTGTGCCGTGAGATGCGTCAATTTCACTCAAAGGAATAGGAAGATATTTCTTCTTCTCGGTCCATGTGTTGGTGCGGTAGCCGTAGGCATCGGGTACGAGTGTGGTGGCAGCCTTTCCTGTGCGGATGAGGTCCCAGTAGCGCTTGCCCTCGCCTACAAACTCCTTGTGGCGCTCGTCGATGATGTTGTCGATAGTGGCAGCCTTGTTGTCGGTGAGTCCGGCACGGTGGTGTACCTTGTTGAGGTATTCCTTGGCATCTGCCATGTTGCCGCCTGTGCGCACGATGAGCTCGGCTGCATTGAGCAGGGTCTCTGCGAAGCGGTAGATGCGCAGGTTGTTGTTGAAGTTGAGGTCGCCGTCGGCTTTCTGGTCCTTGTTGTTTTCTTTATAGGCGAGATACTTCTTGAGCCAGAGACCGGTGTATTGCCAGCTCTTGGTGTCGCAGTTCTTGTCACGTCCGTCGAAGATGGTGGCGTCCTTGCGCACGTCGCCCTCGTCGAAGAGGTCTAAGGTCTCGAGTCTTACAGGCTCAAATCCCCAGCCATTGTCCACTCCGTCGCTCTCCTTGTAGTCGCGTGGAGAGATAAGGCGTGGATAGACGGTTCCGCCCGCATTGATGACTCCACCGCCCCAGGCACGCACGGCTCCGTCGTCCATGTAGCCTATCTCGAAGATGCTCTCCTTGGTCCACTCGCCACTCTCGAGGAAGATGTTGGCGTAGTCGGGGTTGAGGTCGTAGTCCTGGTTGTCTTTGATAATCTCTTGCATATAGCTTAATGCCTTGGCGTAGCGGCTCTCGTCGTTCTGGTACATCACCATCTCGGCATAGATCATGTAGGCGGCAGCCTGGCTCATGCGTCCCAGGTTCTTGTCGTCCCACTTCATAGGCAGGGCGTTGAGGCCGATGGCGCTCTCGAGGTCGCTGATGACAGCCTCGTACACCTCGTCGGCGCTCTTCTGCTCACCGATGTAAGGCGACTTGAGGTTCTCGAAGTAGAAAGGTATGTTGCCATAGAACTTCCACACCTGCATGTAGTAGAAGGCGCGCAGTACCTTGGCTTCGGCCATGAAGGTGTTGTAGTCGGCCTGTGTGAGGGCAGCCTTGGCCCACTCTATATAGGTGAGCACGTCGTTGGCGTTGCGTATGCCCTTGTAGCTCTGGTCCCAGATGCCTGTGAGGGCATCGCCTGGGTTCTGGGTGCTGGCATAGTTGGACATCTTCTGTAGGAAGAGGTTGTCGGAACTGGTTCCGCCGCCTACCCACACATCGTCTGCCATGATGTCGCTGCACATCGTCAGCGGAGCATACTGCGCGTTGTTCCAGTCGTACTGGCGCATGGGGTTGTAGGTGGAAGCCACAGCTTCCATGATGTGCTCCTTGTTGCTGTAATATTCCTGCAAGGTGGCCTTGTCGGGAGGGGTCACGTCCAAGAAATCATCCGAGCAGCTTGTCAATGTAAGGGGAGCGATGAGCGCTGCCATCAATACATATTTATATATTTTCTTTGTCTTCATAATGATAAGTTTTTTAGAGGTTTAGAATCCAAGGTTGAAGCCCACGGTGATGGTGCGGCTCTGAGGATAGACACCATAGTCGACACCCAGCGAAGTGGCTCCTGTGCTGTCGCCTGATGAGATTTCGGGGTCGAAGCCTGCATACTTGGTAAGAGTGAGGAGGTTCTCGGCTGCTACGAAGAGGCGCAGCTTGTTGACGAAGAACTTCTTGGTGATGAACTGTGGCAGGGTGTAGCCCAGCTGGATGTTCTTGAGTCTGATGTAAGAACCGTCGGTGATGTAGAGGTCGCTGCTCTGCCAGTTGGTTCCGTCGTTGATGACAAAGCGTGGGTACTTGTTGGAAGTGCCTGGACCTGTCCAGCGGTTGAGCAGATAAGAAGGAAGGTTGGCTGGTTGCACGTCGGTACGGCGTGTGGCATCAAAGATGTCGTTGCCGGCAGTGCCCTGCCACATCATCATGAAGTCGAAGCCCTTGTACTCGGCGTTGAGGGTGAAACCGAAGGTCCAGTCGGGCATTCCCTTACCTATCTTGGTGCGGTCGGCAGCATCGATGGCTCCGTTGCCGTCTACATCGACGAAGCGCACGTCGCCAGGCACAGCCTTAGGCTGCAACATCTCGCCGTCCTTGTTGACCCATGCCTTCACCTCGTCCATGGTCTGGAAGATACCGGCTGTCTTGTAGCCGTAGAAGTATGGGAATGGTTCATTGTTGGAACCGCGTGTGATGGTTCCGGTGTTCTGCATAGCACCGAGTTCCAAGAAGCCTGAGGTGTTGCCGAGGTTCTTCAGTTTGTTCTTCAGATAAGAGGCGTTAGCCTTGGCGTGGAATTTAGCCTTACCGATGTTCCACTTGTAGCTGGCTTCGAGCTCAAGACCCTTGTTCTCCATGTCGCCCACGTTGCCAAGAGGAGCGCCGGCTCCCACATAGTTAGGGATAGGCATACTGATGATCATGCCGTTGGTCTTCTTGATGTAATAATCGAGGCTGAATGTCAGGGCGTTCTTAAAGAATCCCAAGTCGATACCGAAGTCGGTCTGTTCGCTCTCCTCCCACTTCAGGTCGGGGTTGGCAAGTGAGCCTGCCTGTACACCATTGACAACGGTCTCGCCCTTGCCCAGGATGGTGTTATAAGGCGAAGCTGTCCAGGCTGCATAGGTGAAGTCGCCGATGTTGTCGTTACCGTTCTTACCCCAGCTACCGCGAATCTTCAAGTTGCTCAACCAGTCAGGAGCATGGAAGTAAGGTTCGTTGATGACGTTCCAACCCAAAGAGAAGGAAGGGAAGGTGGCGTAGCGGTTGTTGGCACCGAAGCGCGAACTACCGTCGCGACGTACGGTGAACTGTGCCATGTAGCGCTCGTCGTAGTTGTAGCTGGCACGGAAGAAGTAAGAACTCAGTGTGTGTTCGTAAGCGGGACCGCCGCTGGCAGACATCTCGCCACGGCTCTGGTCGGCACTCGTATTGTTCATGAAAGGCTTGTTTATGTCCTTGAGGTTCTGCAATGCACCATAGAGGTTCATGCCTGTATTCTGCATCGCACTCTGACCTGCCACCAGGTTGATGGTGTGCTTGTTGAAGGTCTTGTCCCAAGTCAGCACGTTCTCCAACTGCCATACAGTGCCGCGGTTGCTCGACTGGTGGGCGTTGGTGATAGTGGCCTTATTGTTTCCAGAGAGATAATAGAGAGGTGTGTAGCCCTCGGCTCCCCAGAATCCGAGGTCGGCTCCGTAAGAGATGCGGTATTTCACGCCGTAACCGATGTTGAGGTCGGCAGAGAAGTTGGCTACAAACTTATGGCTCCAGCCCAAGTCGCCAGGCAGCGAGAGCATGGCCAATGGGTTGTTCATTTCCTGATAGCTGCTTCCTGGAACTGTGTACATACGTCCGGCTCCATCGTAGAGCATGTACTGCTCGCCATAGAGATTGCTCTGAGCTTCGGCTGCTGCACCGCTCACTGTAGGAGTGAGGATAGGAGAGAGGTAGAGGGCTGAACCCAATGGAGAACCATACTGAGAGTTGGCGTCGATGGCCTTGCTCTTGACACGTGAGTAAGAGATGTTGGCGCTGATCTGCAGTTTGTTGAGCCAGTCGCGGTCCTTGGTGTCGTCGAAGAGCGTGTAGCTGGTATTGCTGCGAAGCGACAGACGGCTGTAGTTGCTTCGGTCGTAGTTGCCGCCTACGATACCGTCCTGATGATAGTAACCCATAGAGAGGTAATAGTTGATCTTGTCGGAAGCGCCGCTGACGTTCACCTCATGGTTGACAACACCGGCGTTGTCGTTGAACACTTCGTCCTGCCAGTCGGTGCCCTTGCCGTACTGATAAGGATCGGCATAGATAGGAGCCTGTCCTGCGTTGACAAGACCTTCGTTCATCATCACAGCATACTCGGTGGCGTTGAGCACATCGCGGTGCTTCCATGGGTTCTGCCAGCCGTAAGAGAAGTTGTAGTTCACGTGTACTCTGCCCTTCTCGCCGCCCTTGGTGGTGACGAGGATGACACCGTTGGCAGCACGTGTACCGTAGATGGCGCCAGAGGCAGCGTCCTTCAGCACCTCGATGCTCTCGATGTCGCTCGGGTTCAGATAGTCGATACCGCCCTCGATAGGCATTCCGTCAACGATGTAGAGAGGGTTGCTGTTGTTGATGGTTCCGATACCACGGATACGAACCTGAGAGGCTGCACCAGGCTGACCTGATGAGGAAGTGACGGTAACACCTGAGGCCAAACCCTTCAGTGCGTTGTCGACACGTACTGCCGCCTTGCCGTCGAGGTCGTCGGCACTCACCTTGGCGATAGAGGCTGTTACGACGCTCTTCTTCTGAACACCATAACCCACTACCACTACGTCTTCGAGGGTGCGTGAGTCTTCCTTCAGCGTGATTTTCAGCTTGTCGGAAGCCTTCACCTCTTGAGTCACATATCCTATATAAGATACGACCAATGTTGTGTTGGGGTTGGCTTGAATCGTGAAGTTACCGTCCAAGTCGGAAACTGTACCTTGCGAGGTACCTTTTACTACTACTGATGCACCGATGATGGGTTCGCCACTCACGTCGGCGATGTTACCCTTACAGGTAATCTGTTGCGCCTGCATGATGGTTGCCACAAACAATGTCAGCATCACCATTAATAACCTTGTTGGTTTCATAAGCTAAATGTTTAGATTTTAATTATTGTTGTGTCTCGTTATTATTAGGTTTGATGTAGGTGGACGACTTTTTCGTCTTCTACCGAAGCATTCGTTTTTCCGCTTGCAAATATACTAAAAAAATAGTTGGTAACAACCCAGTGATAAATAAAAGTGGATTTGTAAAGTAGATAGTTTTTCTTATGTTTCTGATTATCAGTGCTGTGCGAGAAACTTAAAAATCGAAATCAGTGGACGCTTTGTAAAGCTGAACTTCGAGAAAAGGGCGTTTTCATCCTTCTTGTGTGTTGACAAAAAGTAGAATTGTGTTTTTGTGCGATTTTGCTTCTGTTCGTATGTTGTCCACTTTCTTCTTATCCTTGATTATCTTTTAAACAGTTGATTATTAGTGGATTGTGAATCTTATCGCACTTCTGTTGTTCCACTTTTCCATTTTATGCCGAAAAATGGGTGGATTTTTTGCTTAATTTTGCGGCAACAATCTGATTTTTTTAATAACTTTAAAAAACTTAAATGCGTATGAAACATTTGAATTTACTTCTGTTGCATCTTCCCATGATGTTCGTGGCGCCTGCTTATGGTCAGAACTATAAACAGGTATGGGCGGACGAGTTCGACAACGTAGGTTCAGTAGACGAAAGAACCTGGAACTATGAGATTGGAAACTATAATCAGGGATTTGGCAACTGGGAGTTGGAAAACTATTCGAAGGCCAACGCCACCGTAGGTCTCGCACCCGACGGAACCACCAAGGCACTCATCATCTCTGCTAAGCCCGATTTTACTTCGGCACGACTCTTCACCAAGGACAAGGTGTCGTTCAAATATGGTAAGTTGGAAACACGCATCATGATCCCTAAGACTGCCAATGGTTTGTGGCCTGCCTTCTGGCTGCTTGGCAACACGGGAACATGGCCTTCGTGCGGTGAAATCGACGTTTTGGAGATGGGACATGCTGACGGAATCAAGAACGGCACTCAGGAGAAATTATATAGCGGCGCTTGCCACTGGGGTGTTTATCAGAATGGTGGCTATCCCAACTATGGAAAGTTCACTACCTCGCCTACGAGCCTGCAGGACGGCAAGTTCCACAAGTTTGTATTGGAGTGGACGCCCGATGTCATCAACATGTATCTCGACGACGCTGCTAACCCTTATTATAGCATGGACATCAGCGACAGAAGTCAGAATACATCGCCAGGCAACTATTTCAACAAGCAGTTCTATATGCTCGTCAACTTGGCGATAGGCGGCACCTTCACAGGCGTGTCCGATCGTACAGCCGTTACTGCCCTCAATTCTGGCGAGAAGAAGATGTATGTAGACTATATTCGCCTTTACCAGAAGGAGGGACAGGAGTGCTACACCGTCAACGGAAAAACCGTCGATAATATGAACGAAGACACACATTTCGAGGACACAACCACCGAGTTAGGAGAATATGGCTACAAGTCGCTCGATGCTACAGGTAAGTCGGTCTTCGACTTCTCTAAAGGTTCAGACTACGTCATTATCAGCGCTTCCACCGGTGTAATGGAGCAGATGGGGGCTGAGAAAATCAAAGCCGACTATTCGGTAGACAACACCAAGCAGCACCTCTATATCTGGGACAACACCTATACGCCAAGCATTGGAACAGGTGTCAATTCCTTCGGACTCAACGAGGATTACTCTGTTTTTACCGTTAATACCAATACAACATGGTCAGGATTGGGCTTTCACGGATTGAAAGACCTCTCCATGCTCGACGACAGCTACTATCTCCATTTCTCGATGAAGGGCGACGATGCTCTCTTGCATGCTTCTCATGCGATTCGTGTAGGTGAGGCCAGCTTCACTATCGGCAACAACCCTGTGGAGGGCATGATTTTGGGCGACTACAAACGCGATGGCGAATGGTACAGTTTCGACATTCCTTTCAGCAAGCTCAAGAAGATGGCAGGAACTGTGTTCCCCGACAAGGACGGTGGTGCTGCTGCCTATAGAGAGAATGCTTTCTGCGCGCTCAGTGGTGGAAATGCTGGTACAAAACTTACCTTCGACAACGTGTTCTTCTATAAGAAGCAGGGTGGCAGCGAGACTCCTGATGTCGACGCTACGCTCGGAGAATTTGGATCCAAGTCGCTCAACGCCGAAAACCAGTCGACTTTCGACATTGCATCGGGTTCCGACTACGTGCTCATCGCCACTGGCAGCACCTTTGCCAATCAAGTAAAGGACGCGGGCAAGGTAAAGGCCGACTACAATGTCGACAATAGTCGCTATAACTTCAACCTCTGGGAGAACACCATGACAGCCGCTACACCCACAGGCACCAACAGCTTCGGCTACAACGAGGAATACTCCTGCGTGAAGGTTGCTGGCGGAAAAGGTTGGTCGGGCGCCGGCTATGCTCCTGCAGCAGCCACCGATATGAGCATGATAGACGACAGTTACTGGCTCCACTTCTCAATGAAGACAACCAATGAGGTCAGCAAGAGCGCTCCTTATGCCATCGTCATTGGCGAGAATGCTCACTTCACCATTGGCGCTGCTCCTTTCGAAGATGGAGGTAAGAAATATGCAGTTCTTGGCGATTTCTATCGCAACGGCGAATGGTACAGCTTCGACATTCCAATGACAGAAATCAAGAAATATGGCACTCCTGCCTTCTGGGGTAACAGTTCTTACAAAAATAACATCCTGAGTGTCCTTGCTGGCGGAACCAACGGTGTAGAGGTGAATCTCGACGGTGTCTTCTTCTACAAGAAGATTACTACTGGTATCCAGGCTTCTACTGCTGATAAGAAACAGCAAGCCAAGGTGCTCGGCATCTACGACCTCACTGGCCGCCGTGTCAGTGATATGAATGCTGGTGGCATTTACATCGTACGAACCAACCAAGGAAACTTTAAGGTGAAAAAGTAATATTTAAAGGTAAAAAAGTAAAAGGGTAAAAAAGTAAAAACAACTTTCTCAAATGGGGAAGTTAAAGGAGTTAAGGGAGTTAAGGAGTTAAGACGTATGTCTTGCTGCTTA
>OMDA01000559.1_pt1 | contig 18853 bp, 17 predicted proteins | sample 1645141 | NCBI WGS metagenome assembly OMDA01 (sample SAMEA103958151, study PRJEB25191) | human gut metagenome | reverse complement strand
GCATCGAGCCCCAAGTTGGCAATGCCGACGCGGGGACGCGTCGCCCCCAGGTGAGGGCGCCCCCCCAATTAGGCAGATAAATTGCTAGATACAATAGTGGCTCAACACTCACTTGTGTTGAGCCACTATAAGGTTGCTAAGTATAGCATGCGTTTAATTAAAATGGTTGTTAGTAAGATGCAAAAGTAGCGCACTTACTACACTGAATTTCGAAAAAACGCAATATCTCTTTATATTTTTCTATCATTATCCAGCGTAAATGGCAAAGATAGTAGGTATCTTATTGATATCGGGAAGAGGCGTTTGTTTCCACTCTTTAACCGTTTTTGATTGTATAAATTCTTGCTCCGTAGTAAGCCCTGAGGCTATACAGAGACGAGTGCGAGGATTACAAGTTAAAAGAATATCAGCAATGATTTTATGATTGCGGTAGGGAGTCTCAATGAACAGTTGCGTTTGGTGTTCAGCTGCAGAGCGGCTTTCGAGTTGCTTGAGTCGTTTAGCACGGTCAGAAGGGTTTATGGGTAAGTAGCCATGAAAGGCGAAACTTTGGCCGTTAAACCCAGATCCCATAACGGCTAAAAGAATAGATGAAGGCCCCACAAGCGGCACTACGTGTAATCCCTCGCGTTGTGCGATAGCTACTACGTCTGCCCCAGGATCGGCCACAGCAGGACATCCCGCTTCGCTAATCACTCCCACCGACTCGCCAGCGCGGAGTGGGTCAAGATATTTGCTAAAACGTGCTGTGTCAGCATGCTTTCCCATAGGGTAGAAGGTAAGTTCATCAATATTGATGTTACGGTCCACTTGTTTGAGGAAACGGCGCGCGGTGCGCACCTCCTCAACGATAAAGTGACGTATGCTGAGTATTATCTCCTTATTATAGGCAGGCAAAACGTTGGATAAAGGAGTTTCGCCTAATGTGACAGGTATGAGATAGAGTGAAGCCATTATTTTTGCTTATGTTGGGACTATTGTTGATATTTACTCTCGTTGAGCATACGTTGATAATCAGTGAAATGGAGCAATGAATCGAGACTTATCTCAGGGTGTTGCTGCATATAACTATCAACGATTTGCATGCCCACCCAAAGTCCAACTCCACGTGAGTGAGCGTCCTTAAAGTAAGGGTGTGCATCACTTGTCATCATAACAGACTTGCAAAGCATAGAGTCGGTAGTGTTCCACATTGTGGGTTGTCGCAAAATGTTCCAACAATAACTCTCGTGTTGAGTGTACCACTTTTTTGTAGCTGCTTGATAAGCGGCTACGTCTAAAGGTTTGCTATCAATCAATTGCGAAACGATCCAACCTAATTTGCCTTGATGTAATATCATGTTGCCAAGAGTAAACTCTTTTACCTGTTTGTGCAAGGGAAACTGTTGTGCTAAATAGAAGAATATACACTCTTGCACCATACGCGAAGGCTCCATGGTGACACGTTGGTTTTCGTAAAAGTATTTTTTGTAAGAAGGGTAGTTAGTACCCAAGTATTTGTCAAGACTGATGCCTAATAAGCTATCGCCCACCACAATGCTTTGGTTAAAGGCCGAGTTTTGTGCATAGATACGAGGTGTGACGAAAGAAGACTGTTCACCCTTTAGTCGTGCAAAGGCTTGTTTGAGTTCCTTTTCGTAAGGTGTGAGGTCTTCAAAGCGTTGGGCAACGTCCTTGCGAAGTTGCGTTAAGGTAGGATTGTTGTAAAAAGCTCGTAAGCTATCTTCTATTCCTTCTTGGTCGGCGCGTCCCAATCGCAGCACATTCTCAATCAGAACACGGGTTTCGCGTGGAAACTCTGTATTCATTCTTTGCCAGAGTGCTATATTACCTGTACTGACATAATCATCAACAATACGGTCATAGCGAACAATCCGTTGTGGGTTGCTCGCTTCATCCTTTATTAGGCTGCGGTCAAACTGACAACTGGCAATGCAAAATAAAAGTAAACCTATTTGCAAAGCCCGCATAATGTTACGCTTTTTTGTCAAAAATCTATAGTTTAAAAAATGCACCATTTCTTTACAGTGCAAATTGTTCATAGTGCAAAGATAGTGCAAGGTGAGCGCAATGCAAAATGAAAGTTAAGAAAACTTTCATTTGCATTGCCGAGCCGCAGCCTATCTTATCAAAAGATAGTGCAAGGTGAGCGCAATGCAAAATGAAAGTTAAGAAAACTTAAGTTAGTTTTCTTTCTTAGGGTGGGACGAAGACTTCAACGTGAGGATGGAGCGATAAGGCGTTCCTCCTGTTTCTCCTCATATTCCAGCTGCAGGATACTATAGATCATGGCATAGAGCAGATCGAAATGGAAGATATGTCCGCCTTGCGTCAGCTGGAAGGAGAGGTTCATGAGCCAGGATGCCATGGCGATGCTATAGGACGGACAGGATCGGCGCTTGTGGATGAAATGGAAGAGCAGCCCCAGATCCAGCACTTCCAGGCCGACACCGATGGCCCCGTCAGTGGCCAGCAAAGTGGCGAACCCGTTGTGGGCAAAGATGCGCATCCCGGTCTTTTCGTATTCGTAGTCCTTGAGGTCGGCCATGGACTTACCGCATGCCAGTTCGAAATAGGTGCCTGAGGCATACAGTTCCAAGGCGTTGGCTATGAAATCTCCACGACCCGAACCGAGTTCTCGCTGTTCACCGTTCTTGGCATTGATGTCGAGGATGCGGTCGTGGAATGTCTTGTTGGTGACCATCATCACTGTGAATCCCGTACCCAGCCCCACGGCCAGCGCGGCGATGCCTATCCATTGCCTGACCTGCATGGTACGTGGCATATAGAGGATCGAGACGCCCAACAGACACATGAGCCAGCCCGTTCGGGCAAAACCGAGATACATGGAGTAAGCTCCCAGAACCAGGAGGAGCACATTGTAGAGGATGACGCCCCATTGGCGGAAGCGCCCCAACTTGAAGTTATAGAGGATGACGATGATGCAGATGCCCATGATGATGGACATGGCATGCTGATTCTGGAAGATACCCGTGTAGGCTTGGAAATCACCATAGCTGATACCTTCTTTCTTGCTCTCCATACCGAAGAATAGGAAGGGTATATTCGTCAGAATGAAATATTGGCAAACGCAGAGCAGAAAACGGCTGAGGAAATCCTTCGTCCAGGCATTCTGGCAGAAATTGAAACCCAAGGGGAGGAAAAGGAAGGTCAGGCCGTCTTGGATATTACCGAAGAGCTGCTTGACCATGCCGGAATTGAAGAGGTGCTTCAGCGAGAGCCAATAGTAGGTCTGCGTCCAGACGGGCGAAGCCTTGTGCCGTTTCTGAAACACATACCAGATGAGGAACAGCAGCAGCGGAAGTTTCCAAAGTTGGGAAATCTTTAATCCGCCGATACTGTTGCTTTCAGAATAGAACAGCAGGAAGAAAGGGAGAAACGATAGAATGTAGTATTTCAGCTTAAACGGCATAACGCGATTTTTCTAGCAAATAATAACTCAGCGCACAGAACATGAAGGCATCGCTCCAACGCATATACGGGATTTTCGAACTGACGCCCGGCTTGAGCTGATAGTAGAAATAGCCCTTTCGATCCTGCATGTGCTGGAGGGTCCAGTGCAGCACCTTTTCGGCCAGGGGACGATAGTCTTCAAAGCGATGCAGGCGCGACAGCGTGACAAACAGCTGGCCGGGGCAATGGATGTCAATCGGATAGCGGCGGTCGTCGTAGTACTTCGGCGTTCCGTCCGCTTCGAAGAAATTCGCCACATAATAGTCAAAGCCTTTCTCCATGTAGGGCTCAAACGACGTGTCGCCCGTGTTCTCCTGATAGGCTATCAGGCCGTCGAGGTTATAGCCCGTATGGAAAGAGTCTCTCCATTTCTGCACGGGGAGCATCCCGTAGCGCCACGCTCCGTCGGCTTCCTGACCTGCGCAGCAAGCCTGTAGGCTCTTTCGGGCACATTCGCGATAGGTTTCGTTACCCGTGTATTTATAGCAGAAACTCAACAGCCGTGATCCGAGAATCGAAGCGTTGAACACGGTGTCGTTGCCCTTCAGTTTGCTGTAGGAGAACAGGAAGCCGCCTTTATATTCCGTGCGATGGAGATCTTTCGTCACGAACTCCGCAGCGCTCAGCGCCACGTCGAGATAGGGCTTATGCCCCGTAACTTCATAGGCTTCCATGAGCGCCGTAGCACAGAAATTCGTGGCCACGACGGTTGGCGTATGAGCAGGGAAGAGAAAAAGACGGCGAGCCTGCCAGTCGAAATTGTAGCCCCAGCAGGCACCGTGGTATTCCCCCGGAAAAAGTTTGTCGGAACGCAGTTCCAGCAGCAGGTCTGCAAGCTGTCGAATCCTGCTCAGGATTTTCTCCTTCGAGCCCAGACGGGCATCAATCTCCACATCGTTCTCCATCAAACGATAGAGATTACAGTAGCCCTGAAGGAAAAGGCCGATGCCCTTCGCGTTGTATTCCTTGGGCACCAGCGCCCATCGCCGCAAATTCACGGGGCAACGTTTGAAGCCCTGAATCAGACAAAGGCGCAGAAGGGCTGAATGCTTCAGTGGCAAGAGTGTACGGGCCACCTTCGATTTCAATCCATCGTAGGGGTCCCATCCTTTGAAATCCTCGGCTTCGCAATAAGCCTTGAGGCGCAGAAAGCTGTCAAGAAGCGTATGCATCTTTATAGATGTTTCTTTATGGTTTCTTCTAAATTCTTCCCCACTTCCGATGCCATGAAATGCTTCAAGGCATACGTATGGTTGTAGCGGGAAATCTGTTGTGTCAAGGCCTTGTCGGCCAAAAGCGGTGCAATCAGTGCTGCAAAGTCAGCGGGCGAGAGCGACGCCGTTATGCGTCCCATCTTACCGTCCTCGAAGAAGTCGCACAGTCCGCCGACATAGCGCGTGATGACGGGCAAGCCGAAGGCCATCGCTTCCAGCACCACGGTTGGCATTCCCTCACCGTAGGAAGGAAAGAAAAAGAGGTCGGCATCTTGATAGGCCTTGATTCGGGCCTCGCCGTTGAGCATTCCCGTGAAGTTCACGCCTTCAATGTGTCGTTCTTCGGCATAACACTTCAATGGCCCCCATTCGGAACCATCTCCTGCCACGGTGAGCGTCAATTCGGAGTGGCGCTGCTTGAGTAGGGCAAAGGTGTCGATGAGCTCATACACGCCCTTCTCCTTTTCCACTCTCGCGAGAAACAGGAGATGACGGATTTCTCCGTTGCGCCGCTGGATGTCGAAATGCTCGATCATCTGGTCTTCCACCTTGGTCGTGGTCAACGCGATGGGGCTAGTCACCCCCCACTCCTTCATCATCAAGCGAAACCGTTCCGCCAGCGTCAGAACAAGTGAGGCTTGGTTCAAATGCCTCACCACCCATCTCCTATCGATGGTTTCCGCCTCCTGCAGGTCGAAGCCGTGGAGCATCACCACCACGCGGAAGCCTAGTCGACGCGCCACACGGACGAAGACGAAATCCCGTCGCAGCGCATTCCGCTTCAGCGAGGGATTGACCATCACGGCATCGGGACGGAAGAACAGCAAGGCAAGCACGAACTTCACCACGTCGAACGGCAACCATAAGGCTCCCGAAATACCATGGCGTCGGCCTACAACATTGTATTTCACCCGCTCATGCCAATACCCCAGCATGCCATGATAGAAACTGGCCACGCCACCTGAGGAGGGCTTGGAATAGTCGGGGGTGTTGATTAGCAAATTCATGTATTTCTTGTATGTCTGTGTGTGTTGTTCGGTCTTGGCCTCACACATTAGCCAACGTGATGTCCATAGGTTGTCTCACCCAGTTCGAGAAACTGATTCTTCCGTAAAGCCGTCGTGTGAAGTCGCTTTTGTTGAGCAGGGTGATGATCTTTCGGGCAAAAATCTTGTAGCGTCTCGTCTTTTCAGCCTTGCGGATTTCTTCGTCCGTTGCCCCAAAACGCTTCAGGATTTCTATTCTTTCCTTCCATCCGTCCCCCACATTGCAGGAGGAAACGCCCGTTTCAAATTCAAACAAGGAAATGTTGTGGGGATAAACGGCATAGCGCGGCTTACTATTCATCAGTTCCAGATAGACGTAGAGGTCGGCTGCTATTTTCAGGTCCGTCGGGAAAAGATGCTCTCGATGAACGGCCAACCTGACAAACGTCGAAGCTTGAATGAGCTCGCATCTTTGCCAGACGTTCGTGTCACTGTATCGGTAGGCCGTGTCGAAATATCCCTCGCGGCCAAAGAGGCGCGTGCCGCCCGTGATCAGGATTTCACCATGGTCCTCATACCATGCAAAGACCTTCTCCACCGTGGTCGGGTCCAAAAAGAAATCACCGGCATTTCTGAAGAGAATCCACTCGCCTGTAGCTGCCTGTATGCCTTTGTTCATGGCGTCGTAGATGCCCTTGTCGGGTTCTGACACAAAATGGGCCAGCTGGTCTGCATATCGCTCGATGATTTCTTTCGTGCCGTCTGTGCTGCCGCCGTCGATAACGATATATTCCAGATTGGGGTACGTCTGCTTCAAAACATTTTGAATGGTCTTCTCCACCGTGGCTTTGCAGTTGTACGTCACGGTGACTATGGATATTTTGGGGGTTTCTTTCATCAATTCAGCTCTTAAGTATTTCGTTATATAGAGTGAAATATTGTCTTGCTACATTTTCAGGTGCAAACTTTTCTGTTGCCAACCGTCTTATTTCTGTTTGATTGTATTTATTTCCAAGCACTTGCCTTATTGCCTCTGCGATTTCAGACGGAGCACTACCACACAAGGCTCCATTGCTTTCATTTATTATTTCAGCAGCAATACCAACGGAAGTGCTTACAACCGGTGTGCCGCAATACAAGGCCTCAACAACAGTCTTGCCAAATGACTCTTGAGCTGAAGGCGTAACAAAAACATCGGAGGCAGAATATACGAGAGACATACGACGGCGGTCGTTTATGGAACCAAGGGTAATGACATTGGGACTCGTTATCTCTACATCACATTTGCCTACGCATAGAAGTTTTATGTGTTTATCGCCTAATATGTCGAGGGCTTCAAGCACTTCCGCAAAACGCTTGCGCTTCTCGCTAAACTGGCAGCATACAAAAGATAGCACTATGTCGTCGGGATTTATTCCTAACTCGTGTCTAGCCTCATTACGCTTGAACATCGTATAATCATCAGGACTTATCGCATTATAGATGATTGTATTAGGCCGATTGGCAAGAAAATCCACACCATCGCAGAAATGTCGCATTATTTCCGATAAAGAAACAATGGAGAGATTCGAGCAACTTTCTATGGCATTGCGCTTTATATTCAGGAACATATCCTCCAATTCGGAAAATTCCTTATAATGAACTTGCTTCGCCTCGGCATAATGAAAACCTCCAAGTCCGGGATTCTCATCACGCATAGTCCACACTATCGGTTTCTTCACATTCTTAAAGAAAGACGGAATATCAACAAAGCCCGATATGAAATGCAAATTGATTACGTCTGCCCAATCCACAAGAGGATGGCGTGACACGTCGTATTGAGTGATGGGTGAACTGAACGGTATGGCGATTTTCTTTTTTATCTTGTATATATCCCGGTGGGTCCGGTCGTACAGATTGAAGGACAGTCCCATTCTGCGTGCTATCTTCTGCAAGAGCACCACATACTTATTGGATCCCCACACATTTTGGTTGGGGCGCATTTCCGTTATAGTAGCATCTTTGCTTTGCTTTATGGCGACAAGCACTCGGCTGTTAACGCCTAATTGCAGTAAAGCTCTATGCTGATTCATCAATCCCATACCGGCTCCACCACCATCTGTCAGTGCTATATGTAGTATCTTCATTGATTTGCTTATTAACTGAAGTTTCGGATTTAGCAAGGGCGGGCTGAATCCGAAACTTGAGTATATATATAAGGAGTGGGTTCTTCGTTTAAGAATATATTCCCCACCGCGCTTCCCATGGTTGGCATCACCCCCAAATGGGCGACCGGATTCTTACGGCAGGTCTCCTTTATCCATGCAGCCGTTTCCTGGCGTTCCCCACGAAGCGCTTCAAAGCCTGCCGTTCGTCGTGCGTCAGGCCGATGGCGTAAATCAGTCCCACCGTCAGCGCTGCACAAACGCTGATCGAAGCCAGCTTTCCCGCCACGCTCTCGACACTCATCAGCGAGTGGAGATAGAACCCTATCCCCGCCATCAGGGCAATCACCAACGGACGCCCGTAGGCTTCGCGGGCATACAGCCAGGCATCGAATCCCAGCAGACGGTGCATCAGATAGAGCTGCACCCCACGCTGCACGACGTCGGCCACGAGGAACAGCACCAGAATGCTATAGGCCGGATAGCCCTCGTGGAAGAGCACATAGCCAATGGGAATGCACGCGATGAAGCACACGCTCGTGTTGAGTTTGAACCATCGGATGCGCCCCGTGGCGTTGATGAGATTGAAAATTCCGCCGCAGGTGAGCGACATTCCGCCCACCAACACGTTGAGCAATGTCAGCATATACGCCCCTTCGGGCACCTTCCCTAACCAGAGTTGCATGACGAAATCGAGTTCGACAAGCAACGGGAAACAGATCAGTTCAAACATCAGGATGTTGATGCGCCCAATCTTGTTGCAGAGGTAAGTGCAGCGCCCGTTGTCTCCTGCAGCATACGACTGGATGATCTGCGGAGCCGAAGCACTGTCAAAACTTCCCGTGAACGACATGATACTCTGATTCACCGTGCGGCTGATGGCAAATGCACCGTTCATCGCCGTACCGAAGAAGCTGTTGAGCAGCAAGTCGCTACCCGACGAGCGCACCATATAGGCCAGCGTGGCCAGCACGTTCCATCCACCGAACCCCAGCACCTCCCGATAGCGCGGCCAGCCTCTGACGAAGCGGCGTCGGATGATAGCGGGCCAGCGGCGGTGGGCCACGTAGTGATAGACAACGAACGTGTTCACCGTTGTCAGGGAGAAGATCACGCTGTAGATGCGCAGAGCATAGCTGCCTTCATAGAGGCATAGCATTAGGATACAGCTCAGACGCACCAGCGAATTGACGATGTCGAGCACAGCCATGAAGCGAAACCGTTCATGGGCCGCAAAGAGGCTCTGATAAGGCCCGTTGACGATGCCCAGACAGGCCGTGAGCATACTGATATGATAGACAAAAAGCGCATCGGGCAATTTCCCCGGCGCCACGTTGAGCCGATGGCTGACATACCACAATCCCACCGTTTCGGCCAACACGAAGATGATGAGGGCCAGACAGAGATGGAGCAGGAGATTGATGTTGAACGACGCATTGACGTCGCCGCCCTCCTTGCCCATCTCCGTATTGAAGAAGCGCGACGTGGCGCTCGAAAGGGAATTGCTGATGAAGGTGAACAGAGCCAGCACGCCTCCCACCACAGCAAAGAGTCCATAGTCCGAAACACCCAGTATCTCCAGCGCCAAGCGCGACACGTAGAGCCCCACCACCATCGTGGTGAGCAACCTTACGTACATGAAGAGGGTGTTTTTCGCTATGCGTTTGTTCGCATTTTCCATTTACGAGTTGTGATAGCCATAATGATAGCCATAATGGTAGCCATAGTGCCCGCCCTGCATGGAGGCGTTGAGCACAATCGACACATGCTTATACTTACCGTTATGCGCATTGATATCCAGTTCCTCCACACTTCTCCGCGCACTTTCCCGTGCACGGATGACAAAGAGCGTGCGGTCAGCATGGCGCTCGATCAGTCCCGTATCGGCCAGCGTGTCAGACGGCGGACAGTCGATGAGGATGAAGTCATAGTTCGGGCGCTGCTCTGTCAGCAGCTGGGGCAGACGCTCTCCGGCGAGCAGTTCCGTCGGGTTGGGCGGAATGGTACCCACAGGGAGGATGTCCAGCGTGGGATAACCGTCGAGGTGGAAGATGAGTTTCGTCACGTCGTCCTCCAGTTCGGCCAGATAGTCGGCAAGGCCCTTCCCATGGGCGTGGAAAACGTGGGTGGCCGTGGCATGGCGCAAGTCCCCGTCGATATAGAGCACGCGCTTGCCCGAAATGGCCAAGGCCAACGCCAGATTGGTCGACACGAAGGTCTTGCCCGAGTTCATATAGTCGGACATGACGATATACACGTTCTTCGTTCCATGATGCGACGTCATGAACTCCAGGTTCGAACGCAAATAGCGAAACGCTTCGTTGACAATGTCCTGCTTGCCGTGTTCCACGACGAGGCGGCAAATCTTCTTCTTTTTCTTCTTTCTTCGCAGCCACTTGTCGAGCTGGGGGAAACATCGTTTCCGCTCAAGCGCACAGAAGGGAATATCCCCCACAAGCGAGAGCGACGTACGATGCTCGATGTCCGACTTCGAGCGCACCGTGTTGTCCAAACATTCACGGGTGAAAATCAACGCCACGGGCACAATCAGCGCGAAAAGCACCGCTGCGAAGAGCGTCAGTTTCGAATTGGGCGACGAAGGCTTGTCGCTGCCATGCGGCATGTCGATCATCTGCGTGATGACCGACGAATAGGTCATGCTGATCTGATTCTCCTCCTTCTTCTGCAACAGATAGAGATAGAGGCTTTCCTTCACCTTCTGATCACGCTCGACGCTGACGAGATGTTTGGCCTGCGTCGGGTTCGAACTGATTTTCGAGCTGGCCTCTCCGTTGTAGCCGCGCAGGGCATTGAGCTGGATGTCAAACGTGTTGATCTGATTCTCAATGGTTGCGAGAATATTGCGTCGCACCTCGTCAATCTCCGCCTCCTGCTTGAGGATAAGCGGATTCTGGGCCGATGTGCCCAGCATGTTGTTCTTCAGCGCGAGCAGCATGCTGTTGTACTGGTTGATCTGCGCCTCCACCATGGCATTCCCGATGCCCGAGTTCGTGGGCAGCAACTGATAGCGCGAGGCGTGATTCTTGAGAATGTCGAGCACATATTGCGCCATGGAGCGCTGGCTCGTCAGGCGCAGAATCTCGGCGTCCGACTGGCTCTGCTGTTGCAGATAGATGTCGCTGACGGAGGAGAGGTCGGTGATCTTATGGCGCGTCTTGAATTTCGAGATACTGTCGTCCACGCTGTTGAGCTCCTGCTCGATCAGCCTCAGGCGGTCCTCGATGAAGCGCGACGTGCTGGCGGCCATCTGCCTCTTGTCGTCAATCCACTTCTGGTTGTAGACCGTCACAATGCCGTTGAGTACGCGCTCCGCCATGTCGGGTGACGTGGCGGAAAAAGTGATACTGACGATGGTCGATTTGTCACTTTCCAGCTTTGTCGTCAGGCGTCCCTGGATACTTTCTGCTTTGTGCAGCGCCTCCTCGTAGGTCTTGGCGTTCATCTCACGGCGCGCCACTTCCATCAGCACTTCAAGCGACTTGAACTGCCGCTCCACATTGGCCACGTTTGTGTTTTGCGTGATCAGGGCGAGGTCGTTGAAGTCATTGTCACCTGATTTCGCATTGGAATTCTTGCCCTGCACCTCCTGTTTCACGAGCACCGCAACTTCGCGGGTGTACATCTTGGGAGCCTTCATCAGATAGTAGCAGGCCACTCCCACGCAGACAAGGAGCGACAGCACAAACCAATTCCAGCGCGCCAGACAGAGGTTCCACAGGTCAGGGAGGGTTATATATTCGTCCGCCAGTGTTTTGCGGACCGTCTTTTGGTCATCCATCAGTGTTTGATAATTAAAGCAGTTATCGTGGCAATCAGCGACGCAATGGAAATCCACACCGAAGGCGTGTTGAACGTGTTGCCCGTCGCTTTGGCCTCCCGTTTACGCTTGTCCGTGGGCGAAACGTAGACGAGGTCGTTCTGCTGCAGATAGTAGGCCGGTGACTGAAGCACCGTCTGCATGCGAGTCAAATCGACGCAGTACGTCTCGTTGACCCCGTCCACCTGCCGCGCCACAAGCACATTCTGTCGGTCACCATTGATCGTCAAGTCACCGGCAGCCGCCAGGGCATCGACCAGCGTGAAATGGTCCTTCGTGACATTGATACGGCCCGCATGGTTCACCTCACCGAGCACGTTGACGCCCATGTTGACATATTCAACCGTGACAATCGGGTCACTCACCAGCTCGCGCGCGATGAGTCGGCGCTGGATGTAGTCAGCCACTTCGCGCCGCGTCTTTCCGCCCACGGAGATTCGCCCGAGCACCGGGAAATCGATCGTCCCCTGTTCGTCGACAGTATAGGCCACCATCTGACGCGTGCTCGAAGTGGTCGACGAGGCCGTCGTCTGCGGTTTCACGCTGGCTCCCAGCGTGGAAGACGCATTCGCTGCCGAGAGGGTGAACTGGCTTTCGAGCATTGGATTGGAACTGTTCACGACGATGTTCACCTTGTCCTCCGGCCGCAAGCGCAACTGCTGCTCAGCCTGCAAAGCCATGCCGCTGAGCTGCTCCGCATCTTGGAAATAGGCCACGTTATTTGGCGTGGAACAGGAGGCCGCCCACAGGCAGACGGTGCCGAGCAGGGTTCCAAGGCGAAAGGTGGTTCTTATTGTCTTCAGATTCATTCTTCTAAGTCGTTTATGTGTTTTATCGGTTGCTGCTGCAAGCCGGCAGCGGGGTCTCGGCTGCAGGGTCGTCAAACGGTTCGAGAAAATCGTTCGGCACGTAGGCCGTCGTCATCGTGAGCAACCCCTCAAGGTAGATCGCCACACGCTGCTGTCCCATGAATCGCGCCACGCGCCCCACGACTCCGGCAAACATCCCGTCGATCACGCGCACCAACTGTCCCTTCTCAAACTTGCGGATTTTCTCGCCTGCTACAAGGGTATCGGCCTCCTCGGCCGCGCAGATGATCATCAGACTCTGCATTTGCCTATCGGGCACAATCATGGGAACGCGCCGTTCTGTGCCTTCACCGTGGATGTGGCGGTCAAGATGCGACTAAAGATACTGTTCCATGCAAGGATAAAAGAAAAAGATGACTTTTCCCGTTTTGTTTGATGGACAATTGACCTTGATATGCATCTAAAAATAAGCGTTTGCGTATATCTGAACTGTCTAAATATATATATTGGCGTTATTCTGATTTTGAAAAAGGGCTAATAAAAGAGTGTTATGTTGTTTATAATAACAATGCAATAAGAATAACCGCAGAACACAACGATAAGGAAATAATTAAAGCTGTATTAAAAACATTAGAGCCTTGAATAATCAAAACTCTAATGTGCCTCACAAGCTTGAAGTTATCTTGCCCTTTCGGAGGTTTTTTGTATTGCAAAGGTATGGAATTTCGCCATACCTCGCAAGCGGGTGGACACCCCTTATCTGAATTTGGGTACGTCAAAAATCATATTCAGCCTTAGGGAGCGCATTGGGAGTAACACCGATGACAAATGAGAGAGCAATATCCCCTTCTCCAACGAAGAAAGGGGACGCCGATTCATCGGACCACGTGGGACAACCGATGAACTTGCCAAAATCTGTTCTAAGCAGAAGCAGATAATCAGGTGCGTGCAGCAGCATGGCTACAGCCCAAACAGCGTTCTTTCTGTATTTCACATTCAAGAACACTCTTTCACGTGCAAAGTTAAAAAAAACCAGTTACAAAACGATCTGCCTAACCAAATTCAACGACAAAACCACATAATTTATACACAAACTCCCCTTTTTATTCATTAAAATCCAAGACGCAGACAGATAAAATTTCGGGGGACATCGGAACGATTAAGAACTTAAATTTCGGATTTAACAAGGACGAGTCCGCCCTTGTTAAATCCGAAACTTCAGTACACCTTATTATATATTAAGGTAATAACATTTTCTTTACCGTCATGTTCTTTGACAATCGGCTCAGGTCGACATTACCTTTAATACCCTTTACGCGTCCAGCGTCGCTAAACTGCCAGAGGTCGTAGTTGGCACCATTGATAATGGGAGGCGTGCGCCGATAGGCGGCAATGAAGAGGTAGTGGCGGTTGAAGCGTGGATTGAGATAAGTATTGTAGAAGTTTTGGTGCGTATAGATGATGGGCAACTTATTATAATGCTTCTTCACTAAGCGCACAAAGGTCATGAGACTATCTTGTAGTTGCTGCTTGCTCTTCCACCCCTTAAACTCCTCCACGTCAACAATTGGTGCAAGGTCCTGATACGTAAGGTTGGCTTGCGAGCGAAACCACGCAAACTGTTCATGTGCGGAACTACGTGCCGTGAAGTAGTGATAAATGCCTATCTTAAAGCCTTGTCGGTGCGCCTCACGCGCATTGTCAAGGTAGCGGCGGTCAACGTGGCCTGTGCCTTCGGTAGCCTTGATGAACACGTAGCGAATGTTCTTGTTGCTGCGTCGCACCGTCTTCCAGTCAATTGAACCATTGTGGCGCGACACGTCAATGCCGTCATACCCCGTACTATAGGGGCGAGTGTCAGTCGCCTCGCGGTGACAGGCACAAGCCGTAAAGAGTAGCAGTAATAGTAGCGGTAGAAAGTGTATATATTTCATACATTATGTTACTGGAAGTAGATGCGCTTTACACGTGTGCTGACAGAAGTTAGAACCTCATAGGGAATCGTGTCGAGCACGTCAGAGAGTACTGTTACGGGAAGGTTGTCGCCAAAGATCTCGACCGTGTCTCCTTCGTGGCAGTCAATGTCGGTCACGTCGATCATGCAAACGTCCATACAGATATTGCCAATGTAGGGCGCCTTCTGTCCGTTCACCAAGCAGTAGCAATGGCGATTGCCTAAGTGGCGGTTCAATCCGTCGGCATAGCCAATAGGTATGGCGGCAATGCGTGAGTCACGGTCAACGAACGAACGGCGCGAATAACCTATACTATCGCCTTTCGGCACATTGCGAATTTGTAGTATTGTGGTGCGCAATGACGTAACGTTGTGCAGTCGGCGGTTGTCAATCGGGTCGATGCCGTAAAGTCCCAAGCCAAGGCGTACCATGTCGAGGTGGCGCTCGGGAAAACGTTCAATGCCCGCGCTGTTGCAGATGTGGCGCAACACCTTGTTGGGGAAGGCTGCTTGCAGTTGTCGTGAAGCCTTGTCGAAAATCTCAAATTGATGTTGTGAAAATTCATCAAAGTCGGGTGAGTCAGAACCCACAAAGTGTGAGAATACCGAACGCGGCACAATGGCCGTTTGACGTTTCAGGCGTTTAATCACTTCGGACACGTCGGTGACAGGATTAAATCCTAAGCGGTGCATGCCCGTGTCCAATTTAATATGAACGGGGAAGGCTTGAATGCCCTCCTTTTCGGCAGCATAAACCAATGCGTCGAGCAACTTAAAGTTATACACTTCAGGCTCTAAGTCGTATTGGAAGAGGGTATTGAAAGCCGTCATCTCAGGGTTCATCACGATGATACCCGTTGTGATGCCAGCACGACGCAGTTCTGCTCCCTCGTCGGCCACGGCCACGGCTAAGTAGTCCACGCCGCGATCTTGTAAGGTCTTAGCTATCTCAACCGAACCTGCTCCATAAGCCGAAGCCTTCACCATACACGTGATTTTGGTTTCGGGCTTCATAAACGAACGATAGAAGTTTAAGTTTTCGGTAATGGCCTCCAAGTTTACGTCAAGTGTCGTCTCGTGTACGCGCAGTGATAAGGCAGCTGTAATCTCTTCAAAACCAAACTTACGCGATCCCTTAATCAGCACCATCTCGTTCGATAGCGAGTCGAGCAGTCCGCTCTCTTTCAACGCTTCACTCGATTCGAAGAAAGTCTTCTTCACGTTGAAGAGGGAGTGAGCGGCCGATATTTCAGGACCGACACCGATCAGATGGTCAATGCCACGGTGATTGACCATATCGGCCACTTGGCTATAAAGTTCAACGACCGAAAGTCCCGTTTGCAGTATGTCAGAGAGAATAAGCGTCTTGTGCTTCTCTTGTTGCTCAGGACGGCGGTTCATAAAGTCAAGCGCAATATCGAGCGAAGCAACGTCAGAGTTGTAGCTATCGTTAATGAGCGTACACCCTCTCACACCTTGTATCACCTCGAGTCGCATGGCAATCGGTTCGAGCGTAGCCATACGCTCTGCAATCACCTCAGGTTGTAAGTGGAGATATAGGCAAGCTGCCAGACAATGGATGCAGTTTTGAATCGAGGCTTCGTCAGTAAAGGGAATACGGAAGTCGTTCTCTGCGCCTAAGAAGCGGTAAGTAATATGCGTAGTGCGATCCTCCTTCTCAATGCTGCGAATGAAGAGAGGGGAATCCGTGTTGCGCGTTGACCATGCTATGGCATCACCCGTGTAGAGTGAGACCGCCATACATTCATTGATTACTTCGTCGTCGGCACAGTAAATCACCACTTCAGCATCTTTGAAGAGAGAAATCTTCTCTAAGCATTTCTCTTGAATCGTGGCAAAGTTCTCTTGATGTGCGGGGCCAATGTTGGTCATAATGCCGATGGTAGGCTGAATAATTGCTTTCAGTGCCTGCATCTCGCCCGGTTGTGAGATGCCTGCTTCGAATATGCCCACCTGTGAGTGTTCGTTGAGCAACCAAACGCTCAGAGGTACACCCACTTGAGAGTTGTATGAACGGGGCGAACGCGTTACGTTAAGTGAAGGAGAAAGTAATTGGTACAGCCATTCTTTTACCACCGTTTTACCATTCGACCCTGTCACACCGATAATAGGCAGATCATATTCATCGCGGTGGCGCTCAGCCAAGCGTTGTAAGGCTTTCAGCGGACTTACAACGAGCAGGAAGTTAGCGTTAGCATAATCCGTTTCGTAATTGCCAGGCACGTTGCCCACTACAAAGTTACGAACGCCACGTCGGTAGAGTTCGGCTATATAATGATGTCCGTCGCCCAATTTAGTGCGCAAGGCGAAGAAAAGTGTTGTCTCGGGAAAGGCCAGTGAGCGGCTGTCCGTTAGTAGCCAATCAATGCTCGCTTCGGCTGAGCCAAAGCGGCGTGCGCCGATAAGGGCGGTAATATTATCAATGGAGTAGTGCATAATTTATTGCAACTTTTTTATGGGTGGTTCTAATAATTCTGAAATAGGGATTTGTGCGCTATCGGAAGTGTATTTTTGAAAGTTTGTGAGGGAGCATAGCGGGCTATGTGACCGAACAAACTTTCAAAAAGACACTTTCGATAGCGTACAAATCACATTTCAGAATAGCAGGACTCTAAAAACAGAATTTTTAGAACCACCCTTAAAGGTAACTTCCTCGTCAATTCGTTAACTCGCCAACCAAAAGTACAAAAAATAAACCCACTACGCACATTCCTTACAAATAAATTGTACTTTTGCAGTTCAATCAAGTGACAATCAACACAAACAAACATATATTATATCACTTTTTTTATGGAAAACTTAAGTTATGCCCTCGGCATGGTCATTGGTCACAACCTTAAAGGCATGGGTGTGAAGGACCTCAACGTAAGCGACTTCTCACAAGCCCTCAACGATGTGGTAACGGGCCAGACCTGCAAACTCACCGACCAAGAGGCACAACAATTAGTTAACAACTTCATTCAGAAGCAACAAGAAGAGGCCACTCGCGCCATTCGCGAAGAAGGCGAACGCTTCTTAGCCGAGAATGCCAAGAAGGAAGGCGTAACGGTACTCCCAAGCGGTTTGCAGTACACCGTTATCACAGAAGGTACAGGCGCACAACCCCTCGCTACCGACCGCGTAAAGTGTCACTACGAAGGTACACTCACCAATGGTCAAGTGTTCGACTCTTCTTACCGCCGTGGCGAACCCGCTGTGTTCCCCCTCAACGGTGTTATCCCTGGTTGGACCGAAGGCGTACAACTCATGAAGGAAGGTGCTAAGTACCGCTTCTTCATTCCTTACAACCTCGCTTACGGCGAACAAGGCGCAGGTCAGGCTATTCCTCCCTACGCAGCACTCATCTTCGACGTAGAACTCATCTCAATTGAAAAATAAGAGAAAAGTGCTTAGGCACTTTTCTAATGTGCAAATGTGAGAATGTGCAAATGTGCAAATTGTCGCCTTTGTATATTAAAAAATATTCGCAATGAAAAAGATATTCTTCGCAGCAGCAGTGGCTATGACAGCCCTCTTCACAAGCTGCAACAACGGTTCTCCCCGTGCCAATCTCAAGACCGACATCGATACCCTCAGCTACGAAATGGGTATGGCCATGTCACAATCAAAGACCGATTTCGAAAACTACCTCGCACAGTCAGGTAGCGACTCTGCTTACGTCGACGAACTCCTCAAGGGTTACCTCGAGGGTATGAACGCTGCCGATGATAAGAAGAAGATGGCTTACTACATGGGCGTAATGCAAGGCTTACAGACCAAGATGCAGATGCCTATGATCGAACAACAAGTATTCCAAGGCGACTCTACCAAGAAGGTTAGCGTTAAGAACTTCATAGCTGGCTTCATGGCTTCTGCCAAGGGCAAGAGCGCACTCAAGATTAACGGCAAAGTAATCGACAAGGAAGGCGCACAAAAGGCTATCATGGACTACATGTTCGGCAGCAAGAAGCAAGAGAGCGAAGCCTACATGCAGAAGATGGCTAAGCAGCCCGGCGTAGTAGCCCTCGGCAGCGGCATATATGGTAAGCAACTCGCTGCAGGTACTAACGAACACTGCACGGCTACTGACTCTGTAACGGTTAAGTACGAAGGCAGATTGACCAACGGTACCGTGTTCGATACTTCTGACAAGCAACCTGGTGGCGTCGCTACCTTTAGCCTTCGCAACGTTATCAAGGGCTGGAGCATCGCCATTCCTAAAATGGGTGTAGGTTCTACTTGGGAAGTTTACATCCCTTACAACCTCGCTTACGGTGAACAAGGTACAGGTCCAATCCCTCCCTTCGCAGCCCTTACCTTCAAGGTTACACTCGTTAAGGTCAATAAGTAACTCAAGTTTCGGATTTAGCAAGGGCGCCCTGAATCATCGTGCAAGGCGAATGCAATCAAGCTTGCTTGAATTGCTGAGCCGCA
>OMDA01000556.1_pt1 | contig 18917 bp, 18 predicted proteins | sample 1645141 | NCBI WGS metagenome assembly OMDA01 (sample SAMEA103958151, study PRJEB25191) | human gut metagenome | reverse complement strand
TTGACTATGCCGTAATGGAGAAGTCGAAGGAAATCTATACCTTGCCAGCCGAGTTCGGCTGGAGCGACTTAGGCAGTTGGGGCAGCCTCCGTACCTTGCTTCCACAGGATGAGACTGGCAATGCCAAGGTAGGCAAGGACATCCGCTTGTATGAATGCAAGAACTGCGTGGTTCATGCAGCCGATGAAAGCAAGGTGGTAGTTCAAGGCTTAGATGGCTATATCGTAGCCGAGAAGAATGGACAACTGCTTGTTTGCTCTTTGAAAGAGGAGCAGAGAATTAAAGAGTTTGGAAAATAAAAAACTGCGATTGATTTGCTATTATCGAAATTGAAAGCAGTGAGGATACCTCAGTACCGTCTTAGATAGAAGTTTAAGAAAGTGTGGCTCAAGGGTATAAAAATAGTAAAATATTTAATACGAAATAAATTATGGAAGAAAAAGTAATAGAATTGATAGCACGTGTACTTAATGTACCAACAACAGAAATCGATATGGATACCGAAATCGGTGAGCCTGATGAGTGGGACTCTCTTCATAATGTAGAGATTATCTCTCAGTTGGAGAAGGAATTTAATGTGAATATTACATCTGATATGATTATGGACCTAGAGGATGTATCTGATATTGTTAGTCTCATAGAAGATTTGACAGAATAATATAATCTTAAAGTTCTTAGAACATTTATGAGACGATACGATAAAACAATATAAAACAAAGAATATTTATATGTTAGAAAGTATCGAGAAACAAATATGGCAGTGGGCGGCCGTACAGCCCGATAAGATAGCTGTAAAAAGTGGAAAGAAATCTGCAACATATCTTCAATTGTGTCAACGTATATTGGGAGCAAGAGATTATTTCAAATCTCAATTATCACAAAACGAAGGAAATGTTGTTATTCTGGCAGCAGGTAAACAGATAGAATTTGTTTATGCATATTTTGGAGCACACTTAGCTGGATTAAAGGTTGTTCCTATTGATGCAGCAATTAATCCTACTAGATTGGATTATATAGTGAAGCAAACGCATGCTAATCTTCTGGTTGGTTTTGATGAGAGCGAGCAGGAGGTTGCTAAGGCTAGATTGAAAGACTTTGCAGAGTTAACTGCTGATTTCTCTACACCTTTGTTTTCTGATGGAAATGAAGTTGCAGACATTCTTTTTACAACAGGTACTACAGGTAAACCTAAAGGTGTGCCTTTGACTTATGATAATGAGGCTGCTGCAGCAAGAAATATCAATGAGTTTATTGGTAATTCACAGGAAGATGTTGAACTTCTTGCTCTTCCAGTCAGCCACTCCTTTGGCTTGGGTAGAGTAAGATGCTGTCTGTCTAAGGGAGCGACATTAATCCTGCTCGGAAGCTTTGCCAATGTAAAGAAGATATATCGCACGATGGAGGAAGACCATGTAACTGGTTTCACAATGGTTCCTGCCAGTTGGAGATACCTCAAAAAACTTACAGGAGATAAACTGGGTGAATTCAAGGAGCAACTTCGATATATAGAAATGGGCAGTGCCTTCTTCTCTAAGGATGAGAAACAGGAACTTGTCGATCTGCTTCCTCATACCAAAGTATGTATGCACTATGGCTTGACTGAAGCTTCTCGTTCTGCTTTTATGGAATTTCATCAGGATAAGGCACATTTAGATTCTGTAGGAAAGGCTTCACCAAATACAGATATCAAGGTGTTGGATGAAAATGGAGAGGAATGTGGTGTAAATCAAGAAGGCGAAATCTGTGTAAAGGGTGACCATGTAACTCATGGATATCTTGACTTGCCAATAGAGGAATCTTTCTTTGGTGATTATTTCCGTACAGGTGATTGGGGATATAAGACAGAAGAAGGATATATTTATTTAATAAGCAGAAAGAAAGAACTGATAAATGTCGGTGGTAAGAAGGTAAGTCCTATAGAAGTAGAAGAGCAGTTATTCAAGATTTCTGGTATAGCAGATTGTGCTTGTATTGGTGTGCCAGATGAGGAAGGTGTTCTTGGCGAGGTTGTTAAGGCATTCATCGTGAAAGACCAAGATAGTGACATTACTTTTGATGAAGTTAAAAACCAACTGAACGGTAAACTTGAGTCTTATAAACTTCCGGTTCACTATGAATGGATAGATGAAATACCAAAGACTCAGAATGGAAAAATTCAACGAGGTTTATTAAAATGATTGATATAAAGAATAAAAAAGATTGTTGTGGTTGTCATGCTTGTGGTGACGTGTGCCATGCGCAGGCGATTACTTTCCGTACAGACCATGAAGGATTCTGGTATCCCGAGGTTGATAAGGAAAAGTGTATTGATTGTCATCTTTGCGAGAAAATTTGTCCGATGATTAACATCGACAAGTTGAAGCATAATGATTTGTCAGAGCCAAAAGTTTTTGGTGGTTATAACAAGGATATTGTTATTCGCTTTGATAGTACATCTGGTGGTATCTTTACTCTTCTTGCACAAGCCATGTATAAGCAGAAGGGATATGTTAGTGGTGCCATCTATACGGATGACTTGAAGGTATTCAACTTCATTTCTAATGACAAGAAAGATTTGAAGCGTCTTCGTAGTTCCAAGTATGTACAGAGTAATGCTGAAGGTTTGTATAAGCAGATTAAGCAGTTGCTGATAGCTGGCGAAAAGGTTTTAGCCTGTGGCTCACCTTGTCAGATGGCTGCTCTGCGAAGCTTCCTTCGTAAGGATTACGATAATCTTATCATTGTAGATTTCCTTTGTCGTGCAACGAACTCTCCAAAGGTCTTTGAAAAGTATAAGGAGTCTTTGGAAGCTCGCTATGGTTCTAAGATTGTATCTATTAAGGACAAGAACAAGGATCACGGTTGGCATAGTCTTGCCAGAAAGATAACATTCGAGAATGGTCAGGTATATTATGGCGAAGGTCATGAGGATGATTATCGCCGTGGATACCACGACAATGTCTTTGAGCGCCCTTCTTGTTATGAATGTAAGTTCAAGGGTATTCCACGTATGAGTGATATTACTCTTGGTGATTTCTGGGGAATTGGTCAGGTAGATTCTTCTTTGGAACAGAACTTAGGAACCTCCCTTATCATGATTAATTCCAAGAAAGGTTTGGAATACTTTGATAAAATTAAGGATAAGTTAGTTGTTAAAGAGTTTACTTTGAAGGATATTGTCCCAGGTAATAGCACTGCTATAATGGGTGGTAAGCTTCCTTATCCTGCCAATATCAATCGAGATGAATTCTTTAAGGCTCTTGATGAAATACCATTTGATAAATGTGCAGCTAAGTTCTTCCCATACGAGAGTAATGATAAGATTTCTGCTAAGCGAAAGGTAAAGAATATCCTTCGTGTCATTTATCACAATAAGAAGAACCCAATGCAGTTGCTCCGTATCTTCTATTGGAATTACTGTAGAAAGAATATCCATAGCAACCTGTTAGAAGGAAAAGTCTTCAATGTCCTTTCTCATTGTGCCATAGATATCGCCAAGACTGCAAATATTGAAGTTGGTGGTCAGGTAAGTCTTAATCAGAAGCGAACACGTGGTAGTAAGGGTGAGTTCCGACTTTTGGTAGAGGATGGTGCAACACTGAGTTTTGGTAAAGGTCATTCTTATTTCAAATACGATAGTGATGTGCAGGTATTTAAGGGCGCACAGATGTTAATAGGTAGTTGTGCTACCAACATAGGTTTGAAAATCGTTTGTTCAGAGAAGATCGTAATGGGGAATGATGTTCACATTGGCCGTGATGTTTGGATACGAGATAACAATGGCGGTCATCATGTCATTATTAAGGGATATAAAGATAAAGCACCGGTTATAATTGGTGACCATGTATGGATCTGTTCAAACGTTAGTATCACGAAGGGTGTTACAATAGGCGAGGGTGCAATCATCTCTGCTAATAGTGTTGTTACAACTAACATCCCTGCTCATTGCATCGCTTCAGGTAATCCAGCCAAGGTGATTGCTGAAAACATTTATTGGAGACCATAATAAAAAAGAATATATGGCAAATAATAAACGAATAGCAAAGAATACCATGTTCCTGTATTTCAGAATGATGCTGATAATGGGTGTTACTCTTTATACTTCACGTATCGTTCTGAAAACCTTAGGAATAGAAGACTTTGGTATTTATAATGTGGTTGGTGGTATTGTTACGATGTTTACATTCTTGAATGGTTCATTGGGTTCCGCTACTTCTCGTTATATTACATTTGAGTTAGGTAAAAAGAATTATGAACGTTTAAACCAAGTTTTTAATGTTGCATTCTTGATACATCTTTTAATTGGAGTACTTGTGATATTATTGGCAGAAACGATAGGTCTTTGGTTCTTTTATGAAAAGATGACAATCCCTGAAGAACGAATGTCCGCAGCTTTTTGGGTATATCAGATTTCTATCCTCACTTGTTTCTTTACATTGACGCAGGTTCCATATAATGCAACCATCATAGCTCATGAAAATATGAAGATTTATGCTTGGGTTGGTATTGTGGAAGTGATATGTAAATTATTGGTGGTTTATTTGTTGGTAATCTCGCCTTTTGATAAATTGGTGTTTTATGCAGCCCTGCTCTGTTTGATTCAAGTATCTATTATATGCTTTTATCGTATATATTGTTCAAGACAATATAAGGAAAGTTCTTTGAAACTTTATAAGGATAAGGGGCTATATAAAGAAATGTTTGGATATGCTGGTTCAGATTTGATTGGAAATATTTCTGTTCTTGCTCAAGGACAAGGATTGAATTTGTTGTTGAATGTGTTCTTTGGACCTGTCGTGAATGCAGCACGTGGAGTTGCTTATCAAGTACAAGGGGCGGTTACTCAGTTCTCTACTAATTTCATGACTGCAGTTAGACCACAAATCATCAAGTCGTATGCTCAAGGAGATCTCAAAGGGATGATGAAGTTAGTTGTGGATAGCAGCTGTTTTTCTTATTACTTGATGTGGATTATTTCATTTCCTATCATGCTTGAGGCTGATTATATCTTAAAGTTATGGTTAGGAGAATACCCAGAACATACAGTAAATTTTCTTAATTTAGTGTTGGTGTTATGTTTAATTCAGACATTAAAAACTCCAAGAAATACCATATTTCATGCAACAGGTCACATCAAACTTACCAATATGGTTGTTGGAAGTATTTTATGTTCAGCATTCCCTTTAGCATATTTGTTCTTGAAAATAGGAATGTCGCCAGAAGCTGTATTTTGGGCGGCTAACATAACAATGTTAGTATCAGAATTTGCGAGTATTTTCATCTTGAAGAAGTATATACAATATTCAATACCTTCGTATTTGCTTCATGTACATGGTAGATGTTTGTTGGTATCATGTGTTTCAGCTATAATACCATTCTTCTTTTTTGATAAGTTTATGGAACCTTCTTTTATTCGCCTTTTGTTAACAGGTATAATGACATCTTTGTTTATTGTAGTTACTGTGTTGGCAATTGGTATGGATAAAGAAATGAGGAGGAAAATTTTGACTTTAATAAAAAATAAGATTTAAAATGAGCAGCGTAATTTTAAGTAATGGTGTAGAAATGCCTAGTTTAGGTCTTGGAACATTTCCTTTGTATGGAGAAGTCTTGACTAATACGTTGTATGAAGCCTATAAGATAGGTTATCGACTTGTTGATACAGCAGATAATTACTATAATGAAAAAGATTTAGGTGAAAGTTTGGACTATTTATATAGCCATTCTTCAGCTACACGCAAGGATATGTTTCTAGTTTCAAAAATTAGTGATGATTTATATCCACAAGGTACAATTGATGCCGGAAATAATATGGGAAAATATTTCTGGAAGTCTTCTTCCTATATGCAGGAAGAACAGGCTGTGAAAAAAGTAATTACCCATAAGATAGAGGAAAGTTTGACTTCACTTCATACTGATTATCTTGACTTGTGGTTAATGCATTGGCCATATCCAGATTATTTTGAAGAGATATGGTATGAAATGGAACAGGTATATAAGCAGGGTAAGGTTAGGGCAATTGGATTATGCAACAGTAGAGAAAGGCATTTCGAAAAGCTTAAGAAATGTTGCTCTGTATTCCCTCATGTGAATCAGATTGAAACTTCTCCGCTTAATACAAAAGAAGATCTTTTAGAGTATTGTAACGTAAATAATGTACGAAACATGGTCTATTCTCCATTAAAGAGTTTGTCGTTTCATATTAATGAAAAGTATGATAAATATGTAGATCACTTGGCTAAGAAGTATAATAAGACTAGGGAGCAAATCGTTCTTAAGTTTCATATTCAAAGAGGAACTGTGCCTATTCCCAAATCAACTCATACAAGCCGTTTGAATGCAAATTATAATATTTTTGATTTTGAGATTTCAAATCAGGAAATGAATACTTTGCTTTCATTTAATATGGATTATCAATATATGGCAGAATCTATGAGATGCCCAGGTCTTTAATATTGGAAAATTATGATTATTAATAAGATTATAAATAAGACTTTTAGTATTGTCAATAACCATATAGTTCTGCCATCAGAATATTATAAATCTATATGGGGTGGAGTAAATAAATTTTGGCATATTCGTAATTTCAATCTTGATGTTGTAAATCTCGGATCAAATAGTGGCGTTCATGCTTTTGACTATTCTGAAATGAATCTGCTCGGTATGAATTGGGCTTTAGGACCACAGTCTTTGGTTCATGATTTCAGTATTTTGAAAAACTATTTTAGTTATTTGAAAGAAAATGCAACAGTAATAATTACACTCTGCCCTTTCTCATGTTTGGTCTCATCATACAATCAGCAGCAAAATTTTAAATATTATACATTTTTGCATCCTGCAACAATTCAGGATTTTGATGAGTCTGAACACATTAGAGCATTAAGTTTTAAAAAACAGAATGTTCTTCGGGTTGCTCCATTGCATACACTGAAAGGATTGGTGGGAAGTTACAAACGAAGTGTTTCAAGTAAAATTCATTCATGTGATTATAAAAAAAATGCATCTAATTTCATTGAAAGTTGGAAAAAGCAATTTGGTATTTCTGATTTAGATGCAGATTTGTCAAGAGAGCATTTACAAGAGCAGGAATTACGAGCAAGTAATCTTTCAGAAATGATAGACTTTTGTTTGGAGAGAAAGTTGCGACCTATATTGGTAATACCACCAGTTCATCCAGAACTTCGTGAATATTTTACTGATAGTTTTGTTGAGCATTATATAAATGATTTCTTAAAAAAAGGAAATACTCAAGGAGCAATCTTTAAAAATTATATGTTTGACAAACGCTTTAATTCGGATAAATACTTTTTAAATTCATTATTTTTGAGCCAAAAAGGAGCTCAGAAGTTTACTAAGATAGTACTTAATGATATTGGATTAATATAAAATAATATTTATTTATGAAAATTGGAATTTTAAATCTTCCTTTCGATAATAATTATGGAGGAAATTTGCAACGTTATGCTTTGGTGCATGTACTTCAATCTATGGGACATGATGTAACATGTATTTATCTGCGAACAAAATTGTTTTTGCCATGGTATAAAAAGCCTTATAGTTATACCAAGCGTTTAATAAAAAAAATATTGAGAAGAAATAATGAAAAGCTTTTTTTAGAAAGTGATATCAATCGCTCTAATTTTAAAAAACAGGTTTTCGCTCTATCTTTTTATAAAAAATATATTAATCATACAGAACCTGTTTACGATAAGAGACAGGTTTGTCGCATAGTTAAAAGCCAACAGTTTGATGCTGTAATTGTTGGCTCTGATCAAGTGTGGCGAAAAAGTATGACAAAATCCATAGGGTTTGAAAATTTTTTTTTAAAGTTTGTTAGTGACAATATCATAAAAATTGCATTTTCTGTATCTTTAGGGACATCAAACAATGAATATACTGTATCTGAAGTAGCTTTAATTCAAAAGCTTTATTCACGATTTAAGGCTGTTTCTGTAAGAGAAATGTCGGCTTTGTCTCTTTTTGAAAAAAATGGGTGGATACATCCTCATGCAGAATGTACATTGGATCCAACATTACTTTTGACAACTTATGATTATAATTGTATTATTAATAAAGCGGTTGTTGAAGATGTCACTACAAATAAAGCGTTTTGTTACATACTGGATATGAACAATGAAGTTGAGAGAGAATTAGGAAGAATTGATGAAGATTATATTGTAAATGATCTTTGCACTAGCGATAAAGTTTCTATAGAACAATGGCTTAATAATATAAAATTATGCAATATGGTTTTAACAGATTCATATCATGGTGTTGTTTTTTCTTTAATTTTTAATAAGCCATTTAAATTTATGGGGAATCAAAGAAGAGGTAATGACAGAGTTGAATCCTTGTTTTTTATGCTTGGTATAGATAGAAGAAACACTTTGAATTGTAATTGGGACGACATTAATATGAAAATATCAGAGAATAGGGCAAAAAGCAAAAGATTTCTAGAATTAAATTTAAAGTATTAATAGATTATGTTTACAGATGAAGAATTTACTCTTTTAATATATTTTACGGTTTCTCTCGGATTTGTTGTATTTAACATGAAATATGTTCTCTGCAAAGGGCAAAATTATAACAAGCTAAATTTCATGCCTCTTTGGAGAGATTATCATTTTCTTATTCCTTGTTTGGTCTATTCTATCCTATTAGGTTTTAGGTATGATTTTGCCTATGATTGGTCTCAATATAAAGAGACATTTCTATATTTAGAACAAGGCACATTATTTAGGGAAGATACTGAAATCGGATATTTGTTTGTAAATAAAGTACTTATATTTTTAGGGTTTAATTATTACTCTATTTTTATTCTAGAAGGTTTCGTTTGGATTTTATCAATAGCAATGTTATTACGAAAGGAGAAAAAATATTATCTTTTTTCTTTCATATTCGTAACAATACTCAATAGATTTGATTGCTTGAATATATCAAGGCAATTTTTTGCCATGTCTATTCTCTATATAGCATATAGTTTTCTATTGGATAACAAAAAAAAGTTTTTTTTGCTTTTTGCATTAATGGCTGTTACAGTTCATTCTTCTGCTTTAATATTTGTCATTCCTTTTTACTTTCTAAACAAATCGTATGATGTAAAATTGACTTATGTACTAATGACATATTTCTTGCTTCTTATTTTTAGAGAAAAAGTTTTTGACTTTATCATAAATTCGTCTACTATTGTACAAGGTTATATTTTGACTCAAAAAAGATATGATGCAGATTTTATCACTAATGAGATGTTTATGAGACAAGGTGTTCAATTAAGTAGAATGATAAGAGAAGGTTTTGTTGATATAGCATATATCTTATGCTATTATAGTTTAAAGCATAATCCAAAGGTTTCAAAAAAAATCGAAACTTTGCTATTTTTAGGTATGATTGGTATTATCATACGTATTGCTTTTGGAACTAACGAAATAACATCTAGAACGGCATTCTATTTTACCGTTTTTTCTCATATAGGTATGGGAATTATGACTACTTTAGCTTTTACCCTGCAGGCAAAGTATAAAATCTGGTATGTTCTTGTTGGTTTAATCTTTATAATAAATTTAATTTTTTATGACTATTCACATATTTTATTAGAGTTTTCTAGACACTTTTATATTCAATATAATTTTTGATTTTTATGAAAATATTATTAGTATACCCTTCAATGACTCATCCATCAAATGCGGGAAATCGTTGTTGGCTTTTATCACAGGTTAAATTGTTGAAAAGTATGGGGCATGACGTGTCTCTTGTGGCAGTATATAAACCTGGATTTAAAAAGCATAATCAAATTGAAACTGAATTAGATTTAACATCTTTGTATTGGGGAAAAAAATTGTTCGTATTCAAAGAGAAGCTAGTTGATCATATTCTAAAAAAAATAATACTATTATTTCGTAAGGTGTTCTGTAACGGAATGTTTAAATGTGACGACATGTATCCAATGGGATTGTCTTCATATTTAAACAAAATTAACGATATTGAAAACTTTGATATATTAATAGTTAATTATTATTGGTTATCAAAGGCTTTATCAAAATCAAAAATCCCCAAAAAAGGAATTTTCACTCATGATAGCTTTTCTTTTAAAAATATTCTAGGTGGTAAGAATGCATGGATGTCTACTACTCCAAATGAGGAGTCTAAAGCGCTAATGAGGTGTGAACATATTTTTGCACTTCAAGAAGAAGAAAAAATATTTTTTAAGCATTTGGCTCCATTGAGTAAGGTTTATAATATTTTTTGTTCTTATCAAATGCATCAAACTGACGTTTGCGGTAATCATAATATTGTCTTTCTTTCAGGAAATAACCAATATAATATCAATGGGTTAATTTGGTTTATTGATGAAGTATTTAAAAAAATTAAAATCAAATTTGAAGATGCTAAGCTTATAATTGGCGGCTCAATATGTAAGCATTTCCATTCTGATACTCCAGGGATTGATTTTCTTGGTTATGTTGAAGATCCGATTGATTTATATAAATTAGGAGATATTGCAATTAATCCTTGTTACGAGGGAACCGGATTGAAGATAAAAACATTTGAAGCTATTTCATATGATAAGATAACGTTGGTACACCCTCATAGTCTTGTTGGGATTTATAAAAGTACTGATGCACCTCTTTTTTCTTCGGCTAATGGTAATGAATGGGTAAGTTTTATTTCTTCTATATGGACTGAAAATCAACAGATAATTTATCAATATAAAAATAGAAATAGAACGTACATAAAAAGTTTAAATAGCTATATATTAGATACTTATAGTTCTTTCATAGATTAATAGTAAGCTTATGGATATTAATTATATAACATATGATTCCTGGTGGGATACTGATAAAGATATATTGCCAATATTAACGAATCATTTTAGAGTTAGAATATATTCAATTGACAAAGAAGTTGGCAATAAGTATTCGCACAAGGAAAAATTTAAATCATTGTCACTAAACACTTACATAAGTGGGAGTAATCGAAGCATTAAAGAGATATTTCGATCCTTTATTTTTGTGTTGAAATTAGTTGTAAAATCATCTAAGGATTCTATATTTGTTTTTTGGATTGGTAATAATATTTACATATTGCTTTTTGCATTTCTTTTTTTGAAAAGAAGCAGAACGGTTATAGGTATACATAATTTTATAGAGCATGGAAACAATAATAAGAGTTTTTATGCAAGGATGAAAAAAATCCTATATTTGAAGTATCGATATTTTATGTTCTATTCAGAAACACAAAAAGAACTATTCGATTTTAAATATGCTGGAAAAAACAGCTATCATTTATTGATGCCGTTAAAAAACTTTGGAAATAAAACTAAACGAAAAAATGAGGTTCGAACATTTTTATTCTTTGGTTATGTAAGCCCTTATAAACGACTTGATTTATTCATAAAAGCAGCACAGGTTTTGCAATGTAAAAATGTAAGATTTATAATTGCTGGTTATACAAATCAATGGGAGCAGTTTAACAAACTTATAATAGATAAATCTCAATTTGAATTAAATATTCGTTATGTAAAGGATTCAGAAATTCCTAATTTGTTTTCAGAAAGTGATTTCTTGGTACTTCCATATGACGATTCAACTCAATCTGGCCCATTATTAGTTGCCATAAATTATGGAATTCCTGTTATTGCCACTAATCTTCCTACCTTTAGAAAATGGATAAAAAATAAATCTAATGGTTTTCTTTTTAATGTAGGAAAATTAGATGAACTTGAGGCTATCTTTAGTAAAGTTTCAACAATGACGGATAAAGATGTTTGTGATATGAAAAAAAATGTATTAAAGACTAAAGCGGAATATGAAAAATCCGTTAAGGTTTTAGACGTTTATTTGCAAATAATATAAATAATAAAGTATGAACTAAATATTAAAAATGAATAGGGTTACAAATTTGCATTAATCCTCTTTTCTTTGTATATGTTGTGTTTTTGGGTTTGGGTATATCTGTTTACTGCGCGCTAAAGATAGCCTTTTAACTTTGAAAAAGACAACACTGATTTATACTATGTTGTTTCTTTTGTGTAACAATAACAAGAACTCGCTTGATGAGTTTTGTTAGAATTATAAAATAATTAAATATATAATGAAGTATCTTTATGTAATTATTAGCGATTTACAGGATATATACTTTGAACAAGCGTATATTTCTATATTATCTTTAAAAGAAAGCAATCCTAATGCTTTTATAAGTATTTTAACTGATAGTGAAACAAAAAAAAATATAGATGAAAGTTCCCGCTCTTCTATAAATAATTTTGTAGATGAATTTATAGTTGTAAACATTCCGAGTTCTTTTAGTAAAAAGCATAAGTCGAGTTGGCTCAAAACTTCGATGCGAAGTTACATCTCCGGAGATTTTCTTTTTATAGATTCTGATACTATAATTTTAAATAAAATAGATGAGTCATTATTTTGTGGGTATCTGATAGGAGCAGTACCGGATTTGCATAGAAAGTTCTCTGAACATATTAATAGAGATAAATTAAATGCTTTATTTAAAGAGTTAGGTTTTGTATTTAATAATGAAAATTATTATAATAGTGGTGTTCTTTTTGTTAAAGATTGTCCAGAAACAACCTCCTTTTTTAAATTATGGCACATGAATTGGTTAAAGAATAAGGATATGTGTAAATATGATCAACCTTTATTAGCAATGACCAATAATTCTTTTAATATCATTAAAGAGATGCAAGGGGTTTTTAATTGTCAAATAATGTACGGGATCCATTTACTCAACAAAGCTTCTATTGTTCATTATTTTGCATCAAATTTTGTCACTGCTGATAGTGAGAAACCATTTAAATTAATGGATAAGCAGATTTTTCTTAATTTCAGAAATTCTGATTATAAAGTAGTACCACAATTTTCAAATGTACATTCATTGATTAGAAATAATTGTGAATTAGTTCCATTGAATTGTTCTTTACTCTTACATAGCTATTCTTTTAAAATATTTTCAAAAATATATAATAAAAGAAACATTTTTTGGAGAACACTGGAGAAAATATGTGTAAAGATGTCTTCTAATAAATAAAGTACAAAATTATGGTGGCTAAGAAAATTCTGTTTTTTGCAAATACAAAATTTCTTGATGCGTTTAGCAGACAGAAATATTATTTAAATACGGTAGAAATACTCAAAAGGAATAACTGTGAAATCATATTGTCAAATAAGATTTCTGATGTGTTCAAATATGATTATGATTGTATATTTAATTTTTTCTATAAGAAAGGAGTCATAGCATCTTTAATTTCTAAAATTAAAGGAAAAAAAGTTTATTTTACAGGTGGTTTAGATGATTTGGATTACAGATATGCAAATCTATATCGCTATTTTCGTCAAGCTGTGATTTTTAAAATATGTCTATGGCTGGCAGATTGTGTATTGGTAGAATCGCATTCGGATTTAGTTAATATTAATAAAATATGTTTTAGAAAACATCATAAAAATATATTTTATGTTCCACAAGCTATAGACATTAAATTATATAAATCTAATTTTAATTTAAAAGAAAACTTGTTTTCTACTATATGCTGGTTAGGCGAATTATCAAATCCTATAAGAAAGGGTGTTGATGCATCATTATACTATTTTAAATATTTATCTTCTTTTCCTGAGTTTTCTGATTATAAGTATTATATAATGGGGCGAAAAGATGGAGCTGCAGTTGCTTATATTGAAAATATTATTCAAAAGTTAGGCTTAACAGATAAGGTTATCTTAACAGGTGAAGTTTCTGAAGAGGATAAAATCCGAATTTTGCAAAAGAGTAAATACTTTTTTCAATTGTCAAAAACAGAAGGATTTGGATTAGCAGCTTTGGAAGCCTTAGCTGCCGGTTGTATTGCTATACATACAGGTAAAGGAGGTTTGCAAGATGTGATAGCGAATGATGGAATTCTGGTTGATAATTCTACATTTAAATATACTGTAGATTCTATAGATAAATCCGTATACCCCAAAATACTATCTAAATGCATTGATGATGTGTCCAATATGGAGAAGAGAATTTCTCGTATATTTGATGTTTCTGTAAGATATGATAATTTTAATAAAACAATATTTAAAAATTTATATTCATGATTATTCGTAGTAAAGCCCCCCTCCGTCTAGGCTTGGCAGGAGGTGGTTCCGATGTGTCGCCTTATAGCGATATATATGGAGGTTTGATATTGAATGCTACAATAAATTTGTATGCATATTGTACAATTGAAGAAACTGATGACAATCAGATAACTATCAATGCTTTTGATGCACATTGCAACAAAAGTTATCCAATGGTTGAAAGTTTGGAGATTGATGGTGAAGCAATTCTCATCAAGGGTGTCTATAATCGGGTGGTGAAGGATTTTGGCGTAGGTGCTAAATCTTTCAAGATTACTACTTATAATGATGCTCCTGCAGGTTCTGGTTTGGGAACTTCATCTACTATGGTGGTTTGTATCTTAAAGGCATTTGTAGAGTGGCTTGGTTTACCATTGGGTGATTATGAGATTTCCAGACTTGCATACGAGATTGAGCGCAAGGATTTGGGGTTATCAGGTGGTAAGCAGGATCAGTATGCCGCAGCCTTCGGTGGTTTTAACTATATGGAGTTCTTGCAGAACGATATCGTAATCGTAAATCCGTTGAAGATTAAACGATGGATTATCGATGAGTTGGAGGCAAGTATGCTTCTTTACTTTACAGGTAAGAGTCGTAGTAGTGCTGCAATCATTGAGGAGCAAAAGAAGAATACTTCTCATGGTGACAATGATGCTATTGAAGCAATGCATAAAATTAAACAGAGCGCCAAAGACATGAAACTTGCTATTTTGAAGGGCGACATTAATGGATTTGCTGATATTCTTCGTGAAGGTTGGGAGAATAAGAAGAAGATGGCAAATAACATCACCAATCCTATGATTCAGGAAGCAATGGATGTTGCGATGGCTGCTGGTGCTAAGGCTGGCAAAGTATCCGGTGCTGGTGGTGGCGGTTTCATCATGTTCGTGGTAGAACCTACCCGTAAGAAAGAAGTGGAAGAGGCTTTGAAGAAACTTAATGGTTTGGTGATGCCATTCCAATTCTCTGATGGTGGTGCTCATGGATGGAAAATCTATCCAACAGATAATGTAACTGCATTGAATAAGATTCAGTATAAATAGATAATTAAAAATGGTGAAACATATAGATACTTTAATACAACGTTATCCACAGTTGGAGAGTTGTAAAGATGATATATTAAAAACTTACCAAATCCTGGAGGAAGCTTATTCGGCTGGTCGCAAGTTATTGGTAGCTGGTAATGGTGGTTCGGCATCAGATTCAGAACATATTGTTGGTGAGTTGATGAAGGAGTTTAAGTTGAAGCGTAAGATTTATGCGGCTCAGATAGACAGACTGATGCAGATTGATGCAGAGATGGGTACAGTGTTGGCTGATCATCTGCAAGGTTCGCTTCCAGCTATCTCTTTGGTGGGAGAGCCTTCTTTGACTACAGCTTTTATGAATGACGCTGTTCCTGTTTTGATTTTCGCCCAGCAGGTGAATGGCTTGGGTCGAGCTGGTGATGTCTTCTTGGGAATTTCAACTTCTGGTAACAGTAAGAATGTTCTTTATGCAGCAGTAGCAGCAAAGTCTAAGGGGTTAAAGGTGATTGGTCTGACTGGTCAGAGCGAAAACAAGCTGGAAACATTCGCAGATGTTTGTATCCATGTCCCAGAGACTGAGACTTATAAGATTCAGGAACTTCATCTTCCTGTATATCATTGCTTATGCTTGATGTTGGAAGAAAAATTCTTTGGTAATCAGTAAAAATTAACATTTAACACTTAACATTGTTATAAATGAAAGTAGTAATTATGGCAGGTGGCAAGGGTACAAGAATCGCTTCAGTGAGAAGCGATGTACCTAAGCCTATGATTAATATATGTGGCAAACCTATCTTGGAGCATCAGATTGATAACTTGAAGGCTTGTGGCTTGACAGACATCATCCTCGTTGTTGGATATCTTGGTGACAAAATCAAGGAATATTTCGGTGATGGCAGTAAGTTTGGTGTTAACATTGAGTATTTTATTGAAGACCATCCTTTAGGTACTGCTGGCGCCTTGTTTAAGATGCCACAGTTGACAGAGGACTTCTTGCTTCTTTGTGGTGATGTAATCATTGATGTGGATTTCAACCGTTTCATTGCATTTCATAAGGAACATAAGGCATGGGCAACTTTGGTGGCTCATCCAAATGGACATCCATACGACAGTTCATTGTTGGTAACAGAGATTGATGCACCAAAAACTGTTGGTGATATGCCTGAGGATACACATCGGGTAATCCGATGGATGGCAAAGGAGGATGAGCGTACTTATTACAAGAACCGAGTGAATGCAGGTATTGAGTTGATTTCTCCAGAACTCTTGAAGGAAACGATGAAGAACTTTGTTCCTCGTCATCCAGAGACGCCGGATAAGATCGACCTTGATCGAGATGTATTGAAGCCCAATATTTCAAGTGGTAAGATTTTCGCATACGATACCCCAGAGTATATCAAGGATATGGGTACACCAGATAGATTCTATGAGACAGAAAAGGATATCGAAAGCGGCAAAGTTCATGCCCGCAACTTGAAGAACAAGCAGAAGGCTATCTTCTTAGATAGAGATGGAACTATCAATAAAATGGTAGGTTTTGTAACCAAGCCAGAGCAATTCGAGTTGATTGAAGGTGCGGCAGAAGCTATCAAGGCTATCAACAAGAGCGGTTATCTAGCTATTGTTGTAACCAATCAGCCAGTTATTGCCCGTGGTGATTGTACTTTTAAGGAGTTGCAGACTATCCATGATAAGATGGAAACTGAACTTGGTAAAGTTGGTGCTTTCGTTGATGCCATCTATGTTTGTCCTCACCATACCGATAAGGGTTTTGAGGGTGAACGTCCTGAATATAAGTGCAACTGCGATTGTCGCAAACCGAAGCCTGGACTCCTTTTACAGGCTGCCAAAGACTTCAACATTGATTTGTCAGAATCTTATATGATTGGTGATAGCCAGCGTGATGTGGAAGCTGGCGAGAATGCTGGAGTTAAAGTTTCTATTTTACTTCGAAAGTCATTGTTATATGTAATAAAGAATATTTTCACTTAGTGGGACTACTGTAAAAGAAGAAGGATGATTATAGAGATGGAATTCATATCTATAATAGTGGACAATGTAAACTAGCAAATATGGAACAAGTGTTTGCTAGATAACTTGCATAATAATATGGTTGTAAATGATGTAAAGTTGGGAACTTTTGATGGTTCTGGTTTTAATAAAGGAGCAGGATCATTAAAGACAATATTGTGGTATTTCGTGAATGCTCTTATTATAAGAGCTTCATGGAATCCATTTATGGGATTTAAAATAGCCTTACTTCGTGCTTTTGGTGCGAAGATTGGTAAGGGCTTAGTTATCAAGAACAATGTTATTATCAAGTCACCATGGAATTTGGTGGTTGGTGATGATTGCTGGTTAGGAGAAAGTTGCTGGATAGATAATCTTGACAAAGTCGTTATAGGCAACAATGTTTGTATCTCGCAAGGTGCCTTGCTCCTTACAGGCAATCATGACTATACGATATCTTCTATGCCTTATCGTAATGCGCCTATTAAAGTTGAGGATGGGGCTTGGATTGGTGCTAAGACTACCGTGTGCCCTGGTGTAACAGTTCATCGTAATGCCATACTAACTGTGGGTGGCGTGGCTACGAAGGATATGGAAGAAAATGGTATATACCAAGGTAATCCTGCGGTGAAGATAAGATTAAGAAAAATAAAGATCTAATGAAAGTTTCGATTATAACTAGTTGTTACAACCGTGAGAAGACAATTCGCGGTGCAGTGGAGAGTGTGTTGGCACAGGATTATCCTGACATCGAGTATATCATCGTGGATGGTGCTTCTAAGGACCAGTCTGCTCAGATTATCCGTGAGGCTATCACCGGTCATGAGGATAAGGTGAAGTTTATCTCTGAGCCTGATCATGGTATGTATGAGGCTATCAACAAGGGTATTCGTATGGCGACGGGTGACGTGATAGCTCTTTGCCATTCGGATGATTTTATGTTTGCCAAGGATACGGTATCGCGCGTTGTGAAGAAGATGGAGGAGACGGGTTGCGACTTCCTCTATGCGGATGGTATCTTTGTGAATGAGCAGAATACCAATAAGGTGGTGAGAAAATGGATTGGTGGTAAGTATGCTCGCTGGAAGGTGAGATGTGGCTGGCTGCCATTGCATCCTACCTGCTATATCAAGCGTGAAGTGATGATGAAATGTGGTCTCTATGATGAGAGCTACAAGATTGCTGCTGATACCAACCTCCTGGTGAACTATCTGTATAACTGCCATCTGAAGGTAGCGTATCTCCCAGAGTTCGTAACGAGAATGCGTATGGGTGGTATGAGTACCGATTCTGCCAAGCGAAAGAAAATGTGGGATGAGGACATCAGGGTTTATTCTGGCTACGGCTTCAAGCCTGTGACATTGACAAAGCTGATGAAAATGGCTTGGAAGGTGCCACAGTTCATCAAGGCAAAGTTTATGTAAAACCTTGTCTTGAATGTGGGTTAGAGGCGATGGTCGCCTGGTCCTGGACCGAGCTTGCGGTCTATGGCATCAAGGATTCGCCAAAGAAGGAGTTGGAGATATTGATAAAGATGTTTCATATTAATCATGTCTTGTAGTTCAATACTTTTTTGATAAGAACGCAGATGGATGGGAAATATTGTATAGGCATTCTTTACCTGTTCTTTATCCGCGTTATGCCATCGATTCTCGAAAGTTGCCGAAGGAACTCGGCTGGGAGCCATTTCTCCAGTTTGAGGAGGGTATTGAGGAGACCGTAAAATGGTATCTCGAGAACCAGGAATGGATGGATCATGTTACTTCTGGGGAGTATCAGAAGTATTATG
>OMDA01000555.1_pt1 | contig 18926 bp, 14 predicted proteins | sample 1645141 | NCBI WGS metagenome assembly OMDA01 (sample SAMEA103958151, study PRJEB25191) | human gut metagenome | reverse complement strand
ATGCGACTGCGTCGCATTCTTCTGCAAACTTAGAGTGAAATCTGTGGGAGAATATAATTCACAAGAGAAACATAGTATCTAACAGAATAAACGAAAATATAATACTCCCACAGATTGCACAGATTTACACAGATACGGAAATTTCACCAAGGAATACTGAATTTGTGAAATCCAAGAAGATTAAGACAAACGCACCCCAACAATCTGTGAGAATCTGTGAAATCTGTGGGAGATATTCTTGGGGAAAATACAAAGATAATCAACTGAGATATAACAAAGAGCAATATGAACATAGGAAACATACAGTTTGGGGAACGACCGCTGTTCCTCGCACCAATGGAGGACGTAACGGACATCGGATTCCGACACCTCTGCAAGCGGTTCGGCGCATCAATGGTATACACGGAGTTCGTGAGCGCCGAGGCACTCGTGCGATCGGTGAACGCCACACTGCGCAAGCTCACCATCAGCGACGAGGAGCGACCCGTGGGAATACAGATATACGGACGCGACGTGGAGTCGATGGTGGAGGCTGCGAAGATTGTGGAGCAGGTGAAGCCCGACGTGATTGACATCAACTTCGGATGCCCCGTGAAGAAGGTGGCTGGCAAGGGAGCAGGAGCTGGCATGCTGCAGAACATACCGCTGCTATTAGACATCACGCGCGAGGTGGTGAAGGCGGTGAACACGCCCGTCACGGTGAAGACGCGCTTGGGATGGAACCACGACCAGCTCGTCATCTGCGACCTGGCGGAGGCGCTGCAAGACTGCGGCATCCAGGCGCTCACCATACACGGCAGAACGCGCGCGCAGATGTACACGGGCGACGCCGACTGGACGCTCATCGGCGAGGTGAAGCGCAACCCGCGCATACACATCCCCATCATCGGCAACGGCGACATCTGCACGCCCGAGCAGGCGCGCGACGCGTTCGACCGCTACGGCGTGGATGCGGTGATGGTGGGTCGTGCAACGTTCGGCTGTCCGTGGATATTCCAGGAGATGCGCGACGTGCTCGACGGACGTCCTGCCGACCCGACGCTCACCACTGACCGCAAGATTGATTTTCTGCTTGAACAGCTGCACATCAACGTGGAGCGCATCGACGAGTATCGCGGCATACTGCACACGCGCCGCCATATCGCTGCGTCGCCGGTGTTCAAGGGCATACCCGACTTCCGACAGACGCGCATCGCCATGCTGCGCGCCACGACGGTGGAGGAGCTGACGGCTATCATGGAGCAGGCACGAGAGATGATTCATAAGGTGCAGGGCGTGTAGGTCTGCGCACCGTTATCAAAGCAAAAGGGACTCAGTACGATGCGTACTGAGTCCCTTTTGATTTATGGTCGTATCATTACCGCGCACCGGAAAAGTCATTACCGCGTATCGGAAACATCATTACCCGACTGCGGTAACGGCGTTACCAGCTCGCGGTAACAAGGTTTTGGTGCACTTCTTGCCCGGTTGGTGCACTTCTTGCTCTGGCAAGCGGCAAAGCCGAGCGGAGACAAGTGCACACCCTGAAAATAGCATCTGTTTAATCAGATTAATCCGTTGTTAATTTTCCAAAGCTGTAGAAAATCCGTTTAATCCGATTAATCCGTTGTTAAATTTCCAAAGCAACTGAAAACCCATTTAATCCGATTAATCCGTTGTTAATTTTCCACAGCAGCAGAAAACCCGATTAATCCGTTGTAAAATCATAACAAGCAGCGAGATACGCTGTCAAATCACTCGCAGGCAGCAAAGCCGAATGCGCGGTCGTAGTCTTCGCTTACGCCGAGCTTGCCGTTGATAAGGCTCACAAGCTCCACGGTGGCGAGGAAGCAGAGGCGACCGTCCGACTTGCGGTGAATAGCGTGGTCGAAGATGTAGCGCAGACCCTCCTTGCGCACGCCGAGCTTCGAGACGAAGACATCGTCGCAGCGTAGCGGCGTCTTGTACTGCAGGTTCATGCGCGCCACTACGGCGTCGACGCCCTTCTCGTGAAGGCGCGCGAAGCTCACGCCGAGCGACGTGAGAAAGAGATGGCGCGTGTGCTCGGTGTAGTGGAGGTAGTTGGCATTGTTCACGATGCCCTGGATATCGCACTCGTAGTCGCGAACCTCCATTTCTGTTTCAAAGATATAGTTCGGTTTCATAAATAGAATATTCCTTCTGGACCCTCGTTGCAGAGCAGGTCGAGAGCCGACATGTTGGGTTGGAAGCCCTGGCGCAGGGCATGAACTTGATAATACTCGCGCGGCGTGAACGCAGCGTCGGGCAGTGGATGCTTCGGGCGGATGGCGTCGCGGAAGTCGTCGGCGCCTACGGCAGCGGCGTCCATGTACTCGTCGGAGACGCTGATATTCGGACGCACGTCGAGCAGCTCGCAGAGCTTGGCGGTTATCTCCATGTTGAAGTCGAAGAGATACTCCCAGCGGCGCTCGAAGAACGGGCGCAGGTCGTCGGCGTAGTACATGAAGAACGGCGACTCGCCATAGGCAGACACGATAGCGTTCCAATGAAGGTGGCGCCACTCGCCGTGGTCGGAGATGCGTATGTCGCGCATGGGGCACTTGGCGCCGTCGTAGCGTTCGATAGGCACGGTGAGTGCCTGCACGCCGTTAGCCGTGGCTATCAGGCAGCGGTTGCGGTAGGTCTGCTTTGTGAAGTTGTCGCAACGCTCCACGACGACACGCTCGTAACGGTGAAGCTTCTGCATCCACTGCACGGGTGGGAAGTAGGCGGAGGAGAGCAGGCAGGTAGCCGCACCATCATGCCCTTCGGCAGCGGTGTGGGGAGTGAGTTGCTCAATGTTTGTTGACATCTGTCTGAATGGTCGTGTTAGTGATTGAACATACAGCCCTACGATTTGCTCTTCTTTTGCTTGTTCCAACGCGAAAGCACGTAGTTCACGGTTACGCTGGCAAGGGCGTTGAGCACGAGGAGATAGACGAGCACAGCCCAGTTGCTCTCGAAGCCGAACAGATCGAAGCCGAACAGATAGGCGATGCCCATATACACCATGAGCGTGACGAAATAGAGAAGGAACTCGACGGTCTTTCTCACCGCAACTTTGCTTACTGCCATAATCTTAGGGTTTTATAGTGAAACGGGATGAATGATTAACCGTAGGGGGTGTGTCAAAACTGACGAATAGGACGCCCCAAAGGGGCAAAAGCACATAGCCCAGGGCAGCGCCCTGGGTAAATAAGCGCCACACTAACCCCACGCCCTGTAAGGGCAAAAGCCTAATTATTAGGGTGTTGCCCTTCTTGCTCTGGCAAGCGGCAAAGCCGAGTCCAGGGCGCACTACTCAATATATACACTCAATACCCAGGGCGCTGCCCTGGGCTATGTGATTATTGGGCTTTCAGCCCGCATTAATTGAGTTTTGACACACCCTCACCCCACGTTATCAAGCAAATGCAAATTGAATATTAACTAAAACAAAAACAGGTATGAAAAAGATCTTTACATCAGCAGCTATCGCACTTGCGATGCTTTTCACAGCAAACACAGCGAATGCTGGTATCAACTTCGGTGTTAAGGGCGGTCTGAACGTTACAAGCATGAGCCTCGACTCAAAGGTGTTCGACGCAAGCAACCGCGCAGGCTTCTTCTTCGGTCCGACCGTAAAGTTCACACTGCCTATCGTAGGCCTGGGCATCGACGCTTCGGCTCTCTACGACCAGCGTGAGGCAAAGCTCACCGTAGGCGAGGCAAAGACCAAAGAGACCGTGAAGACACAGGCAATCAATATTCCTATCAACGCACGCTACAGCGTAGGCTTGGGCAGCGTAGCAAGCGTACTGTTCTTCGCAGGTCCGCAGTTCGGCTTCAACGTAGGCGACAAGAACGTTGACCTCGGCGGTGACAGCCGTTAGAAGTTCCGCTCATCACAGTTCAGTGTGAACGTAGGCGCAGGCTTCAGCTTCATGAACCACTTCGAGGTTACAGCCAACTACAACATCGCTTGCGGCAAGACCGGCGACGCTACACTCAGCAAGACAGTAAGCGAGGTGGTAGGCTCTGCTACCAAGGACAAAGGCCGCGCTAACGCTTGGCAGATTGCCCTTGCATACTATTTCTAATGCACTACGTAGACGTAATACTTCCTTTACCATTAGAAGGAACATTCACATACTCCGTGCCTGAGCCGATGGTGGCTCAGGTGCGGATGGGTGTGCGTGTACTTGTGCCCTTAGGCAGGTCGAAGACATACACGGCGATGGCGGTGCGGTTGCACAGCGAGAAGCCGGAGTTCGAGACACGCCCAATCATCCAAGTCATAGACGCAGAGCCGGTGCTCATCGAGCAGCAGCTACGCCTATGGCAGTGGATTTCTACCTATTACATGTCGCCCATTGGCGACGTATTCAAGGCCGCGCTCCCTGCCGGTCTGAAAGCCGAAGAGAACTATCGTCCGAAGACGGTGCGCTGCGTAACGCTGCCCGCCAAGCTGCGTTCGGAGCAGTCGCTCCACATGGCGCTCACCATCCTGAAGCGCGCGCTAAAACAACACCAGACATTCATCACCTACCTCGAACTGTCGCATTGGAACGAGATTGACGGCGAGACACCGCCGGCGCATATCGCCGAGATAGCATGCGACGAGCTGCAGAACGCAGCCAACGCATCAGATGCGGTGTTGCGCCAGCTCATTCAGCGCAACTTCCTCGAACTTTACCATCGCGAAGTGGGCCGTCTGAATACCTCCGGCGAGTATCACCCTGAGCGTATTCAGCCGCTCAGCCCGGCGCAGAAAGCGGCTGAGGACAGCATCAGCCGCCAGTTCAACGAGAAGAACGTAGTGTTGCTGCACGGCGTAACGTCGAGCGGCAAGACCGAGATATACATCCACCTTATAAAGAAAGCCATCGACGAGGGCAAGCAGGTGCTCTATCTGCTGCCTGAGATAGCGCTGACGGTGCAGATGACGCGCCGCCTGCACAACGTGTTCGGATCGCGCCTCGGCATCTACCACTCAAGATACAGCGACGCTGAGCGTGTGGAGATATGGAAGAAGCAGCTCTCCGCCGAGCCTTACGACGTAATACTCGGTGCCCGCTCTGCCATCTTCCTGCCCTTCACGCGTCTCGGACTCGTCATCGTCGACGAGGAGCACGAGACCTCGTTCAAGCAGCAAGACCCTGCGCCGCGCTACCACGCACGTTCGGCAGCCATCATGCTCGCCCGAATGTACGAAGGGGCTAAGGTGCTGCTGGGCACGGCGACGCCTTCCATGGAAAGCTACCACAACGCCTGCACGGGCAAGTACGGCTACGTGCAGCTCACAACCAGATACAAGGACGTGGCTATGCCCGAGATACGCGTCGTAGACACCAAGGACCTCTACCGCCGCAAGATGATGCGCGGGGCGTTCTCGCCCGACTTGCTCGAGGCAATGCGCACGGCGCTCAGCAACAAGAAGCAGGTGCTGCTGTTCCAGAACCGCCGCGGCTTTGCGCCGATGGTTGAGTGCAAGGTATGCGGATGGGTGCCTAAGTGCAAGAACTGCGACGTGTCGCTCACCTATCACCGCTCGATGAACCTGCTCACCTGCCACTACTGCGGCTACACCTACCCCGTGCCGAAGCAGTGCCCCAACTGCGAGAGCACCGAACTGCTCGGTCGAGGCTACGGCACGGAGAAGATTGAGGACCGCGTGCGCGAGTTGTTCCCCGAGGCGCGCATCGCCCGCATGGACCTCGACACGACGCGCTCGGCTGGCGCCTACGGACGCATCATCGACGACTTCTCCTGCGGCAGAACCGACATACTCATCGGCACGCAGATGATAACCAAGGGGCTCGACTTCTCGGGCGTCACGGTCGTAGGCATTCTGAATGCCGACACCATGCTCAACTATCCCGACTTCCGTGCCTACGAGCAGGCGTTTCAGATGCTCTCGCAGGTGAGCGGCAGAGCGGGCAGGCGCGACGAGCGCGGACTTGTGATACTGCAGACCAAGAGCGCCGACCTGCCCGTGATACAGCAGGTCGTGGCGGGCGACTTCCAGACGTTCGCCCGCGACTTGCTCGAGGAGCGCAGCATGTTCCGCTATCCGCCGTTCTACCACCTCGTCTACGTCTACCTGCGCCACCGCAACGAGCAGCTCGTAGACAGCGCCGCCATCGAGATGGCTTCGCGTCTCAGACAGGCGTTCGCCGACCGCGTGCTCGGCCCCGACAAACCGGCTGTGGCACGTGTGAAGACCGAGTCGATACGCAAGATTGTCATCAAGCTCGAGCAGGGCATCAACCTGCCACTCGCACGCCAGTACATGGCAGAAGCACGCACGCAGCTGCTGCAGGACAAGCGCTACGCAGCCATGACCGTGTTCTTCGATGTCGACCCAAGCTGATATATTTATACACGCAAGCGAGTTAGCGAAATGAAATGAGCCTACTAAAAAAGCTCTTTTATTTCGCTAACTCGCTTTTTTATAGTAACTTTGCAGCCTGTACTATGTACCAATATTAAGAATGACTAACAAGATACTTATAACAGGAGCCAGTGGCTTCATTGGCAGTTTTATCGTTGAGGAAGCCCTCAACAGAGATATGGAGGTGTGGGCAGCAGTGAGAAAAACCACATCGCGCAAATATCTTCAGGACAAACGCATACATTTCATTGAGCTTGACTTCGGTTCGAAGGAGCAGTTGAAGGCGCAACTCGGCGAGCACGAGTTCGACTACGTCGTTCATGCCGCCGGCGTGACGAAATGTCTCGACAAGGCCGACTTCCGCCGCATGAACACCGAGGGCACAAAGCACTTCGTCGATGCACTCATCGAGCTGAAGATGCCGCTGAAGCGCTTCGTGTTCCTCAGTTCGCTCAGCGTCTTCGGCGCCATACACGAGCAGCAGCCCTACCAGGACATCAGCGAGCACGACATGCCGCGCCCCAACACGGCGTACGGCAAGAGCAAGCTCGACGCCGAGAAGTACCTCGACGGCATCGGCAACGACTTCCCCTACATCATACTGCGCCCCACCGGCGTCTACGGACCGCGCGAGAAGGACTACTTCCTCATGGCTGAGAGCATAAAGAAGCACATCGACTTCGCTGCGGGATACAAGCGCCAGGACATCACGTTCGTCTACGTGCTCGACGTAGTGCAGGCGGTGTTCCTCGCTCTCGACCGCGGCATGAGCGGCAGAAAGTATTTCCTCTCCGACGGCGACGTATACAGCTCTACCGAGTTCAGCGACCTGCTGAAGAAGGAGATGGGCGTGAAGTGGATGCTGCGCATCGTGGCACCGATATGGGTGCTGCGCATCGTGACGTTCTTCGGCGAGAAGCTGAGCCAGATCACGAAGAAGCCGACCGCTCTGAACAACGACAAGTATAACATTCTGAAACAGCGCAACTGGCGCTGCGACATCGAGCCGGCTTGCGACGAACTGGGCTATCATCCTCACTACAAACTCGCCGAAGGCGTGAAGCTCGCCGTTGAGTGGTATAAGAAGAACGGATGGCTGTAATGCCTATGCGCGCAGGTGATTGCTCGGTTGGTGCACTTGAGACAAGTGCACCCACTAAAATTACACTTAAGACAATGAAATTCCTTACACAACTTTTCTCTATAGACAAATCGCCCAAGCGCGGACTGCTCGCGCTGGAGTGGCTCGTGATGGCATACACGGTGTTCACGCTGCTCGTGGCGCTCTTCACTTACACCAACCTGCAGAACCCCGACGCCATGATTTGGGGCCGCGTGCGTGCGGTGGCAATGACCGTGGCACTGTGGGTGGCTTACCGACTCGTGCCGTGCCGACTGACGTTGCTGGCGCGCGTGGTGGCGCAGATGTCGCTATTAGCGTGGTGGTATCCTGACACGTACGAGCTCAACCGCATGTTCCCCAACCTCGACCATGTGTTCTGCCGCGCCGAGCAGTCGGTGTTCGGCTTCCAGCCGGCGCTCACCTTCGCTTCCACCTTCTCGTGGGCTCCCATCAGCGAACTCATGAGCATGGGCTACGCCGCCTACTATCCGATGATAGGCCTCGTGGCGTTCTACTATTTCTTCGCACGCTACAAGGAGTTCGAGCGCGCATCGTTCGTGCTGCTCGCCTCGTTCTTCATCTACTACATAGTGTTCATCTTCGTGCCCGTAGCCGGACCTACGTTCTACTTCAAGGCGGTGGGCTTGGAGAACATCGCCAACGGCTTCTTCCCTGCTGTCGGCACCTACTTCAACACGCATCAGGAATGTCTGCCCACGCCTGGCTACGTAGACGGTTTCTTCTACGACCTCGTCGAGCAGGCTAAGGCAGCGGGCGAACGCCCCACAGCTGCCTTCCCATCGTCGCACGTGGGCGTGTCGACGGTGTGCATGTGGCTGGCTTACCACTCGGGCAACCGCCGCCTGTTTCTCTTCCTCGCGCCGTTCTACTTCTTCCTCTGTCTCGCCACGGTCTACATACAGGCGCACTACGCCATCGACGCCATCGCGGGCCTCATCACCGGCACAGCTTTGTACTTCGCGCTGATGTATGCTACGAAGGGGATTAAAGGTTGAGGTGGTGAGATGGTGAGGTGGTGATATTGGTTGAGATGGTGAGATGTTGAGATGGTGAGATGGTGAGATTTGTTGTTGTGGTGGTGAGATGGTGATATTACCGGAGACTGGTAACGATATTCCCCCTATGCTGTAACGACGTTACAGCATAGGGGGAATGTTGTTTTTGCCGCGCGGTAATTGTATTACACCGTTACTTCTGCCGTATAGGATGCGTAAACACGAAGCGTGCGCCCTCGGTGTACGTAGTGTCTACCCATATCTTTCCGCCCAATTCCTCTACGAACGCCTTGCAGATAGAGAGTCCGAGACCCGTGCCCTGCCTGAACGAATTGAGCTTGCTGAAGCGTTCGAACACCTCTGTAGCCTTCTCCTTTGGTATGCCGCAGCCCGTGTCGCTCACGCTGATGCTTATCATGTCGTCCTTGCGCAGCTTCTCGAGCGCAATGGTTATCGTGCCCTTCTCCGTACACTTCTTTGCGTTGGTAGTGAGGTTGGCGAGCACCTGCAGCAGGCGTTCGCGGTCGGTCTCTATCATCAGACGACTGACGTTCGTCTCGACGCGTATCTCCACATCCGCCGACTTGTTGTTGGCATCGGCTATCTTCGCCGCCGTGTTCACGAGCGCCACCACGTCGTGCTCGCCGATGTTGAACTTCAGCTTGCCCGCCTCTATCTTCGACACCTCGAGCACGTCGTCTATGAGCTTCAGCAGCATGTTGCCGTTGGTCATGATGAGGTCGGCATACTGCTTGCGCTCCTCCGCCGACATCTCTATTTGGTCGTTGGCGAAGAGCTGCGAGAAGCCCAGCACGGCGTTGAGCGGCGTGCGTATCTCGTGACTGATGTTGGCAATGAAGCGCGACTTGGTCTGGTTTGCCTCCTCTGCGTTGTACTTCGCCACGAGCAGTTCCTTGCCCTGCTTCACGAGCTTGGCGCTCAGCCGGCGACTCTTGCGCAGCAGATGGAGCGTTATGGCGAGCGCCGAGACGAGCACGATGATGAGCACGGTGATGAACAGAATGGTGTCGCGATACTCCTCGAAGACGCTCAGCGGCTCGTTCACCACGTCGTAGTTGAAGCTGAAGCCCTCGAGCGAGAGCTTCAGCATGTCCAGGCGCTGCAGGTCGAACACATAGCGGTTCTCCACCAGTCCTACCGGCTTCTTCCTGCCCGTCTTCAGAAACTCCACCACCTTGTCGGCAAGCGTGCGGCCCATGACATGATAGCGCGGCGAATAGCCCGCCACGGGCCAGTGGCCCATAGCTACGTCGGTGAGGGTGAACGTAGGCAATTTAGGGTTGGTCTGTCCGAAGGTGTACGTAGAGTTGCGCACCACATAGCTGTTCGAGTTGTCCACGCTCCACGTACCTAACAGCAGCGCCTGCGAAGGCGGCATGTTCGATATCGTCTCGTCAACCTCTATCATCGACATCTTTCTGCCGTCGATATAGTTCACGTCGAAGCGTTTGTCCTTCTGCGCGTACTTCTTGAAAAGCGCATGCATCGTTACGCCGTGCAGCGTGTTGTCGGTCATGAACGTGATTGTGCTGCACTCCGGGTAGAAACGCTTTATGAGGTCGAGGTTGCGTTTCACGTCGTAGTAGTAGAGCTCGCCGCCCACGATGTTATAGTCGTTGAAGTCTTTCGTAAGGTCGTACGACTCAGGGTCCCACTCCACAATGTCGAGATTCTGCTGAGCTGGAATCTTCACTATTGCCGAGCTTCTCATGCCCACTACAACTGGCGTGCGCTTCAGCTCGGCGTCGTCGAACGAGAAGAACACCGACGACGCCTCCAGACCCAGCAGCACGATGCACGCCGGACGGTTGCCGTGCTCGTAATACTTCCTTAGCACTCGTCTCAGTCGGTGGCGCCAGCCGAGGCAGTCGCGCAGGTTGTGCGCGTTGATGTCCTCAACGGTTATGGGATTAGGTATGCCGCTTCGGGTGTACTCCTCGAAAAACTCCGCAAGGTTCTCGTTCACGTGGCGCACGGCGGTGTTGTACGACGACACAATCAGCACCGGCGCCAACTCTTTCGGTGACGCCGTACGCTGCTCAGCCTGCGCCCATAACGGCAGGTTGAGCAGCACTGATAAAAGCAGCAGAATGACTGTTCGCATATATATGTATCTATATTGTTTGTTCTACCTACAAATTTAACTGAAAATAAGGAGTCGGCAAAACAAAGCAGATACTTTTTTATATTGCTGTCCAGTAAAACAGACTGTATAGTCAAAGACGGGCTGAAAGCTCAATAATCACATAGCCCAGGGCAGCGCCCTGGGTAAACATTATGCCCCACATCTCCATTCGCCCTGTAAGGGCAAAAGCCTAATTATTAAGGTGTTGCCCTTACAGGGCGCACTACTCAATATATATACTAAATACCCAGGGCGTTGCCCTGGGCTATGTGATTATTGGGCTTTCAGCCCGCATAGTATACAGGCAAGCCACTTTAGTAAATATTACTATAAAACGTTGATAAACAAACCAATATAAGGGAAACTAATTGTTTACCAGACAGCAATAACTCTTTTACTTTTACAAAACCCCCAGCTGATTCAGGAATATTGCCACGATGCACACCGGGCACACATAGCGCACGAGAATCATGTACACGCCGAAGAACGTGCCGCGCAGCGTGCCCCAGTTAGTGAACTCGTCCTTTATCAGCTTGCGCGGCACCACCCAGCCCATGAAGATGCAGGTGAGCACTCCGCCGAACGGCAGCAGCAGCTGACCCGTTACGAAGTCGAACCAGTCGAACAGCGTCTTTCCGAACATGCTCAGCCAGGCTCTGTCGCCGAGCGAGAGCGAGCAGAACGCGCCTATCACCGAGCACACCACCGTGACGAGGCGCGCCGCATTCTTGCGGTCGAGGCATGTCTCCTCGCTGAGGAACGCCGTGCTCACCTCGTGCAGCGAAATGAGCGACGTGAGGGCAGCAAGCGAGAGCAGCATGTAGAACATGACGGCTACGGCAGTGCCCACGAGCGGCATTCCGGCAAACGCCTGCTGGAATACGTTGGGCAGAGTGATGAAGATGAGCGACGGACCGCTGTCGGGGCTTACGCCCACGCTGAACGCAGCGGGGAAGATCATGAGTCCGGCGAGAATAGCCACCAGCGTGTCGATGACGGCGATGTTCACAGCCGACTTCAGCAGATGGGTCTCTCGCGAGAAATAGCTTGCGAACGTGCTTATGCAGCCCATGCTAAGGCCCAGCGAGTAGAACGCCTGACCCATTGCGGCGAGAAACACCTTGCCGCTCACCTTCGAGAAGTCGGGCTTGAAGAGAAAGTCTACGCCCTTCATTCCGCCGGGCAACAGACATGAACTCACAACCACCACCAACAGCAGCACGAAGAGTGTCGGCATGAAGGCTTTCGACGCGCGCTCGATGCCGCCGCGCACGCCGCGCACGATGATGAAGTGGCAGATGCAGAGTATCGCCACAGTCCATAAAACCGGCTTCACGGGCGATGCGGAGAAGTCGGCGAAATAGCTGGCTATATACTGCGGGTCGCCGCTCAGCTCGCCCACGCCCGAGGCGAAGATATACTGCAGGCACCAGCCCGACACCACGGCATAATAGCCCGTGATGAGGAAACCCGTGAGCACGCCCATCAGTCCTACGAAGCGCCACGCCTTATGCGTGTCCATGCGCGAGTAGGCACGTGCAGTGTTGGCTGCTCCGTGTCTGCCGATGATAAACTCGCTCATCATGCAGGGAATACCGAGCAGCATTATGCACATTATATATATAAGGATAAAGGCGGCGCCGCCGTTGTCGCCCGCCATATAAGGGAAACGCCATACGTTTCCCAAACCTACTGCCGATCCTGCTGTGGCAAGAACCATGCCCAACTTGCTTCCAAAACTAACTCTCTTTTGTGTCATCCTTGATACTTTTTTATTTGTTACTATTATAATGCGCACACTCCTTGCGCCTTACAGCTTGCAAATTTACACATTTTTGCGCTTTCTACAAACAATCGTAAACACAAAACGGCGAAGAAGTACACAATTAACAATGCGTCATATACAAAGAAAGGCGACACCAAACAACCCGAAAATCCCTTTCAAGTTGTTTGGCGTCGCCTTGCTATGTTGTTACAGTCGTAAAATATACGCTTTATGAATGGCGCTCTGCGTTCATGAGTGGTATTCTGCGTTCATGAACAGCGCCCGATTGCACTTTAAGAGTAGCGCAGAATCTGACCTGGGCGCAGACGCATCGTCTTTGTGATGTGGTTGAGCTTGCAGATCTGTTCTACAGTTACGCCGCGCTTCTTCGCGATGCGCTCCAATGTCTCGCCCTTCTTCACCTTGTGGTAAGAAATCTGGTCGGTAAGACCCGAAGTGGTACGCTTGTTTGTAGCGTAGTCGTCCGAAGAGTTGGTGCTTGCATAAGTAGAAGAATCCTGCTTACCGCGCAAGCGTGTAGCGTTGGTCGACTCGTTGTCGTATGTCTCTTTGTTGAATGCGTAGTAGTCGCCGGTTACGTCCTGCGCGCGGAAGTCGAACATAAGCGCCGGGTTGAGCGCAACGCCGCAAAGACGTGTTTCGAAGTGGAGATGCGAACCGGTGCTGCGGCCCGTATTGCCGCCGAGACCGATAACCTCGCCCGAACGAACCTCCTGGTTCTCCTCGACGAGCTGCTTTGAGAGGTGGCCGTAGATGGTCTCCAGGCCGTTGTTGTGGCGAATTACGATATACTTGCCGTAGCCGCCTGCCTCGTAGCGCACGATGCGCACTTTGCCAGAAAAGGCAGCGCGGATTGTGTCGCCGATGTACACCTTGATGTCGAGACCCTTGTGCTGGCGTCCCCAACGCGAACCGAAGTTGCTCGTGATGACACGGCTTGTGGTAGGCATGGTGAAGTGGCGGAGGTCTATCTTGTATGTCTCAGGAAGCTCCGTAGCGCGGTGAGCGTACTTGTTGTCCCAGTTGGCGTATAGGTCTGCAGAGGGCGATTCGAGTTCTTCGCGCATAGTGATGTTGCGAAGCATGATTGTGTCGACGGCTGCCATCTTACGGTCTACCGGCGCTTGGCGTGCAAGAAGGTCTTGTGCGTTGGCGGTTGTAGAAGTAACGGCGAGCAACATCGATATTGCAAATGTCTTAACGATTTTCTTCAAATTCATTCTTCAGGCAGTTTTTTTTAAAATAGAATGAGTATATCATTCCTTCAAAAAGATGGTCATCGAATTGTAGTATATTCGATATCAGTAGTAGTTAATTTGCAATGTTGGCATAGCATTTTGAACATTGCGTTGCAAAGATACGAAAAAATATTGAATAATATTACATGATGCACTCTGCATTAACAGTTTTTGTACGAAGTTTAACATTTTCTTTGCAGCTATAAAGCAAAAAAACAAGCCGACAGACACGCCGTCGTATCAGCCTGTCTGTCAGCTTGTTGCTATGAAATTGCCGCCCAATTGACGTTCGTATCGCGCAATTCGCGCAGTCGGCGCCAGAGCATGGCGTACTCCGACGAGGTGCATGTAGGGTCGGCGTCTATTATCTTCTGAGCTTCTTCGCGTGCGATGGTCATTATCTGTCCGTCGCGTGCTATGTCGGCTATCTTCAGGTCGAAGGCAATGCCGCTTTGCTGTGTGCCTTCGAGGTCGCCGGGTCCGCGCAGCTTGAGGTCGGCCTCAGCGATGCGGAATCCGTCGTTGGTCTCGCACATGATGTCGATGCGCTTGCTCGTCTCGGCGGAGAGCTTGTAGGTGGTGACGAGTATGCAGTAGCTCTGGTCGGCGCCGCGTCCTACGCGTCCGCGCAGCTGATGGAGCTGCGAGAGTCCGAAGCGCTGCGAGTCGAGTATCACCATCACGGAGGCGTTGGGCACGTTCACGCCCACCTCGATGACGGTGGTTGCGACGAGAATCTGCGTCTCGCCCGATACGAACTTCTGCATCTCGGCGTCTTTCTCCTTCGACTTCATCTTGCCGTGCACCTTGCTTATCTTGAACTCGGGGAAGATGTCGCACAGCGCGGCGTAGCCTTCCTCGAGGTTCTTGAGGTCGCTCTTCTCGCTCTCGGTGATGAGCGGATAGACGATGTAGACCTGACGTCCGAGTCGTATCTGCTGGCGTATGCCGGCGTAGAGCGATGTCATCTGACTGTCGTACTTGTGTATGGTCTGCACGGGCTTGCGGCCGGGTGGCAGTTCGTCGATTATGCTCACGTCGAGGTCGCCGTAGATGGTCATGGCGAGTGTGCGCGGTATGGGCGTTGCGGTCATCACGAGTATGTGGGGCGGGTTCTCGCCCTTAGCCCAAAGGCGTGCGCGCTGAGCCACGCCGAAGCGGTGCTGCTCGTCGATAACCGCCACGCCGAGTCGCTGAAAACGCACGGGGTCTTCGAGCACGGCATGCGTTCCGACGAGTATCTTCACCTCGCCGGCAATGAGGGCGTCGAGCACTTCCTGACGCCGTTTGCCCTTCACCTGCCCCGTCAGCAGTTCGACGCGTATGTCGAGACCGCGCAGAAACTCCTGTATCGTGGCGAAATGCTGCTCGGCGAGTATCTCGGTAGGCGCCATGATGCACGCCTGATAGCCGTTGCCGAGCGCTATGAGCATGGTCATGAGCGCCACGAGGGTCTTTCCGCTGCCCACGTCGCCCTGCAGCAGGCGGTTCATCTGTCGGCCCGAACGCATGTCGTCGCGTATCTCGTGCACGACGCGCTTCTGCGCACCGGTGAGCTCGAACTTAAGGTTCTCGGAGTAGAAGCGGTGGAAGTCGTCGCCCACCTGCGAGAACACGTAGCCACGGAACTTGCGGCGATGGTCGGAGGCGTAGCGCAGGATGTTGAGCTGAACGTAGAACAGCTCCTCGAACTTCAGTCGCTCGCGCGCCTTCTGCATCTCGATGGCGTTCTTCGGATAGTGGACGCAGCGCAAGGCTGTGTCGCGCGAGACGAGGTGGCGTGCGTTCACGATGAAGTCGGGCAGCGTCTCGGGTATCGGCTCCGTTATCTTCTGCAGCATCGCCTTCACCATCTTCTCCAAGGCGCGCGACGAGATGTTGCGCTTCTTCATCTGCTCGGTAGTGACGTAGTAGGGCTGCATGCCCATCTCGGAGAGCTGCAGTTCGGAGGCGCGCTCTATCTCGGGATGAGAGAACTGGAAGCGTCCGCCGTATACCGTGGGGCGTCCGAACACGATGTAGTCTTCGCCCACCTTGTACGTCTTGTAAACGTACTGCGCGCCGGAGAACCACACGAGGTCGACCACTCCCCTACCGTCGGAGAAGTGAGCCACGACACGCTTCTTGCGCGCCGACATCTCGGACTCCTCAAACGAGAGTATCCTGCCGCGTATCTGCACGAACGGCATGTCGCTCTGCAGTTCGTGTATGGCATAGATGCGGCTCCTATCCACATATTTATATGGATAGTACTCCAGAAGGTCGCCCCAGGTGCGCACGCCCAACTCCTTGTTGAGCACGTCCTTTTTGTTGGGGCCGACTCCTGGCAGATACATTATGTCCTGTGAGAGGATGTTCATTTCATGAATTTTGAATTTTGAGTTTTGAGTTTTGAATTATTCTCGGCTTCGCCTGCGATTTTGAATTTATGAGTTTTGAGTTATGAATTGCGAATTTTTAATTCAAAATTGAATAACTCAAAATGCGCGCAGCGCATAATTCAAAACTCAAAACTCAAAATTCAAAACTCGTACATCATTCCTTTCTTCAACTCCTCAACGACGCCTGCGCCCTTGAACTCCTCGAGCAGTCGGTAGGCGTAGGCGAACGATGCGCCGGGACCCTTGCCCGTGATGATATTGCCGTCGGCAGTGCAAGGCTCGGCGGTGTATGTGGCGCCCTCAAGCTCTGTCTCGAAGCCCGGATAGCACGTAGCGCGCTTGCCGCGGAGCAGCCCGAGATGGCCCAGCACCATAGGCGCAGCGCAGATGGCGCCGATGAGCTTCTGCTGTTCGGCATGGCGCACGAGAGCCGCGCGCACGCCTTCGTGCTCGTCGAGGTTCTTAGCGCCGGGCATTCCGCCGGGCAGCATGAGCAGGTCGGCGTCGCTGAAGTCGGCATCGGCGAACATCATGTCCGCCTTCACCTGCACGCCGTGCGCCGACGCCACCATGTCCGTAGCGTTGATGCAAACTGTCTTTACGTTGAGTCCGCCGCGGCGGAGGATATCTACTGGTGCCAACGCCTCGATGTCCTCGAAGCCGTCGGCAAGAAATACGTATGCTTTTGCCATGTCGTATATGTTTACTTGTTGTTGTTCTGCATTCTTCACTTTCGGACGCAGCACGCCGAACGGATCGGCTGTCTTCGCGTCGTCCTCATCCTTCTTCTTAAGCGAATAGAATCGTGCCATGTATGTATCTGTTTATCAGGCAGCGCCGCTTCAACGCACGCCGCCGCTTGTTTCTTTTGATTGCAAATATACCGTTTTTTGGCGAAACTCCGTAAGGTTTCTACTAAAAGTAGCGCAGCGCGACTAAAAAACACATTTCTAAAAATGATTTTTAAAAATATCATTTTTCAAACAATCATTTTCAAAACCTACCCCTCTCTGCCACGAACCGCTTCAGCAGAAACGTCAGGAAGTATGGGAATGTATAGAACTTGCCGTTGAATCCGATATTCTTGTACCCCAACTTGATGCCGTATTTTATATCTGGATACTTGTCTTCTTTCAGCAGATTATTTAGTGAGGCGGTAGCGTTGTCATTAGCCTTCACCTCTACCGGAATCAAAGAATCGGCATCTCTTACAAAGAAGTCCATTTCGAGTGCGGGTCTGTCGTTGTTGTAGTAATAAAGATTGTAACCCTGCTTCACAAGCATGTCTCCAACTATATTCTCATAGACAGCCCCCTTGTACGTGCCGAGATTCTTGTTAGCCCTCAAGTCCTCTTGAGCTTCTTCGTCAAGAGAAGCAATCAGCAGACCGGTATCCTTGTAGTAAATCTTATAAAGTTTAGGGTCGTAGTTGCCCTTCAACGGAAGCTCCGGCTGATTCAGACAATAGCAGACATTGATGACTCCTGCATCAGCCAGCCACTCTACACACCCCACATAATCTCTGTTACGTGCGTTCTTGCCTATCTTTGTTATCTGGAAACGCTTGTTCTCTTTGGCAAGGAACGTGGAGATGTGGCTATAGACGGCCTTCACCTTAGCTTTATCCAAACCTTCTACATACTTGGTGATATCTTCCTCATAGTCTTTCAGCAACTGACGCTGAATAGCCAAAGTGCCGCTGAAATTGTTGTTCTTGATATACGAATCTACCACCTCTGGCATACCGCCTATAGTAACATAATCGCGGAAAAGACCGAAAAGAACGTCCATCTGCAAATTGTTTATAGGCTTGACCTCCAACATGTTCTGGTAAAGGTCGTCTATAAATTCCTCTGAATACCCTTTTGCCCATAGGAATTCTTCGAAATCCATAGAATGCATCTCGTAATCTTCCTTGTAGCCAACACTGTTCGACTCTATTTCACGATAGTTGATACCCATCAATGAGCCGGAGCAAATTACATCAAACCGACCATCGAGTTTGAAAAACTTCAATGAAGTAGCACAATTGGGACATGCCTGCAACTCATCAAAAAAGAAAAGCGTATTACCGGGTATAAACTTCAATTCAGGATTAAGCAAGGAGATGTTCTTCAGAATCGCATCAACTTCAAACCCATCTTCAAAGATATCCCTATACCTCTTTTGCTCTACAAAATTAATCTGAATAACACATTGATAGTTCTGGCTGGCAAACCATTCAATAGAACGAGTCTTGCCAACCTGTCGGGCACCTTTAATAATAAGTGGTTTACGGTCCGGATTGTTCTTCCATTCCAACAAGTAGTTATCTACCTTTCTTTTGAGCAGTTTATCCATATTCCTATTCATTTGTTATATGTGCAAAGATAACACTTTTCACATAATCCGCACCATAATCACCCTAATTTTTCACATAATCCACACCATAGCACCCCAATTTTTCACATAATCCATACTATAAACGCCCCATTTTTCACATAATCGCACTATAAAACACCCAGTTTTTTCACATAATCCGCAATACGGAGCGCTACTCCATCACTCCTCCTCATCATTTATATTCTTCCGCAAGTCGTTTTCGCCCATAGTATAAACATTACCAAGAATGCCGAAGGAGACAGTTCTTGTTTTTCCCTTGAAATTCAACGCGAAGTCTTTCGCCTATTAAATCGGGAATGGTGTACGCACCCTAAACCTCTTAATCCACTTAGAGTTGTTAATTAATATCAAGTAAGAAAACAATAATAATCAAGGAATCTTACGTTTACCATTCTAATTATTAAATCATCGCTTAATCTTATATTATACCCCAGTTCGGGATAACCGAGTGTCTTATACAATATAAATGCAGCGTGAATAC
>OMDA01000554.1_pt1 | contig 18926 bp, 19 predicted proteins | sample 1645141 | NCBI WGS metagenome assembly OMDA01 (sample SAMEA103958151, study PRJEB25191) | human gut metagenome | reverse complement strand
TTCCCTACACGACGCTCTTCCGATCTTTCGAATAATTCAAAAACAAGGGCTATACCTTCGTCGATAACTCTACCGACCTCATGAAGGCGCCGACAGACAAGCCGCTCCTCGGCCTCTTCCATACCAGCACGATGAATGTTTACATCGATCGTGAAATGGAGAAGAATCCGAAGGTGCTGAAGGGCTTCACGGACCAGCCGAACCTGATGAACATGACAAAGAAAACACTGGATATCCTCTCCAAGAATCCGAATGGTTTCTTCGCAATGATCGAAGGTGCTTCCATCGATAAGCAGCTCCATGTCATGGACTGGCAGCGTTCGGCTTACGATACCATCGAATTTGATAAATCCATCGAATATGCGGAAAACTGGGCCAAAGAGCATGGCGATGATACCCTGATCATCGTTTTGGCAGATCATGCACACGGCATGTCCATCAGCGGTACCTACCATGAAAGAGATGGCAAGAAGGGTACACAGGCAGTCAGAGTGTATGCCGATTCCATTTTCCCGACTTTCAAGGATGCCAATAAAGATGGCTTCCCGGATAACCCGGATCCGGATGTCACCCTCGCTATCCAGTATGCCAACCATCCGGAATACTATGAAAACTATCATTTCATGAAGACACCGACCCCGCCGGCGCTGGCTACCAAGGAAACCAAGGAAGAAGCTGTGCAGAACGGTGAAAAGGTGGAATACCATCAGGTGACCACGGCTTCCTCCAAGGCAAATCCGGCTCGCATCCATCCGGGGGATCCGGCAGAGCTCATGCCGGCCAATACGCCGAAGTCTGATCCGCAGGAATGCCATTCCGCTGACGACATTCTTCTCAATGCCGGCGGCCCCGGCTCCGAATATTTCCACGGCACCATGGATAATACCGAAGTCTTCTTCGGTATCATGAGAGCCTTGGGGATCGATGGAAATAAAAAAGCAAAATAAGATATAGGTTGATGGGTTCAGGGTTCAAGGGTTCAGGGTTGTGGTGGCGGCTTCGCCGCCATATAAAGAGGGCGATGCCCGAAGGTTTTGGAGATAACAGGCTTCCCATTTGAGGCTTCCTGACATCATCCGCCTGACCGCGAATGACAAAGATTTCTCGCTTCGCTCGAAATGACGATACGTGTTAATCAGCGTTTTCCTAAACCCTTTGAACCTTCTGAACCTATAGAACCACTCGAACCCCACAATCCTTTCTCAGGAGATGTACACCATTGTTCTACTCCATTTTCCATATACTCCGACATTCCTTTATGGCGCTCGCCCTGGCCGGGGCAGTCACCCTGCCTGCAGCCGCGGAAGATTACTCCTTTGACGAGATCTACTCCGGCTACTCCGCAGAGGGATTGACCTTTTCGGACAAGACGATGAGCCTTGAAGGCGGCGAAGTGACGATCTCGGGCTTCATGGCCCCTCCACTGACACCGACCATACATTTCTTCGTTCTGACGGAAGTCCCGATGTCCGTCTGCCCCTTCTGTTCCAGTGACGCAGACTGGCCCGATAACATCATCGTAGTCAAGGTAGATGACTCCATCACCGCTCTCCCCTACGATACTCCCATCACGGTTACGGGCACTTTGGAGATCGGGAGTGAAACAGATGAAGAAACCGGATTCGTGAGCCAGCTGCGTATTCGAGCCACATCGATTGACAGCTGATTTCTCCAGCCGGAACCTCGTTTACCTATAAAGAGGCACCGAAAGATCGGGGCCTCTTTTTGATTCAGAAGGAGGAATGGCGGTGAGGCGCCAAAGAAAACGTCCTGATCCTTGACCGCTCATTCCTGAAAGGCTCCATCATGATCGAAATCAGAAACCTTATTTGTGAATATCCGGATGGCGCGGGGAGGATCCGTGCGCTGGATCTTCCCTATGCACGTCTTACGAATGCACCATGGGCGCTGATTGGCCCCTCGGGGAGCGGGAAATCGACGCTTTTCCATGCGGTGAGCGGCCTGCTCACGCCGACATCGGGCGAGATCGTGGTAGATGGGAAGGACGTCGCAAAGATGACGGAGAAAGAGAAATGTGATTTCCGTGCGAAAGAGATCGGCTGCATTTTCCAAAAGCCCATGCTCATGCCCTATCTCACCGTCTTCGAGAATCTCCGTCTCTCCGCATCGATTGCGGGAAAGACACTCACCCGGGAAGAGGCCGAGTGCCTGCTTGCCTCTGTCGGACTTTCTGAGTACGCACCACGAAAGGCGGACGCGCTCTCCGGCGGAGAAGCGCAGCGTATCCGTCTGGCGACACAGATCGGATCAGGGCTTGTCGGTGTATGTTATATTCTGGATGAGCCGAGTATCGGACTGCATCAGCGGGACAATGACAAGCTGCTGCATGCACTGATGAATCTTAAGAATCTGGGAAATACGCTGATTGTCGTGGAACATGATGAGGATACCATGCGTGCGGCCGACTACATTGTGGATATTGGCCCGGCAGCCGGCGTCCATGGTGGAGAAGTCGTTGCGGCCGGTACTGCAGCGGATATCATGAAATGCAAAAAATCCATTACCGGCGCTTATCTGAGCGGCCGGATGAAGATTCCGGTACCATCGGAACGGCGCAGACCGACCGGATTTCTTACCATCAAAGGAGCGCGGGAAAATAATCTGAAAAATATTGATGTGCAGGTTCCGCTTGGTATCATGACCTGTATCACCGGAGTATCGGGATCGGGAAAGAGTTCCCTGACCAATGAAATTCTGTATAAGCATCTGGCGCGAACTTTAAACCGGGCACGCTGCATCCCCGGAGATCACGATGATATTCTGGGTGTGGAACAACTGGATAAGATTATCGATATTGATCAGTCACCGATCGGACGCACACCGCGTTCGAATCCGGCAACCTATACCGGTGTGTTTGACATGATCCGTGATCTGTTTGCGGCAACTCCGGATGCAAAGGCACGTGGATATAAGAAGGGACGTTTCAGTTTCAACGTCAAAGGCGGACGCTGTGAGGCCTGCAGCGGAGATGGTATCATAAAGATCGAGATGCATTTCCTGCCAGATGTGTATGTGCCGTGTGAAGTCTGCGGTGGCAGGCGCTATAACCGCGAAACACTCGAAGTGCGCTATAAAGGAAAGACGATCTATGACGTGCTGGATATGACGGTGGAAGAGGCATTGGAATTTTTCAAAAATGTACCAACGATCCACCGAAAGATTCAGACACTGTACGATGTCGGACTTTCCTATGTAAAACTGGGACAGCCTTCCACAGAATTATCCGGAGGAGAAGCGCAGCGTATCAAACTTGCCACAGAACTGAGCAAACGAGGAACGGGAAAAACCATTTATGTACTGGATGAGCCAACCACCGGACTGCATTTTGCGGATGTACACAAGCTGGTGGAGATTCTCAGAAAGCTTTCGGACGGCGGAAATACCGTTGTCGTCATCGAGCATAATCTGGACGTCATCAAGACGGCTGACTATATCATTGATATGGGACCGGAAGGTGGTGACGGTGGTGGAACCGTGATTGCACAGGGGACTCCGGAGGAAATCTGCAAAGTTCCGGAATCGTATACCGGTCAGTTTTTAAAACCGTATCTGGAATCGAAGAACGTATAAAATAGCGAAAATGCACAGATTTTTGTCCCGGGAACAGAGAGATTCCTTAAAATTTAATTAAAATGCTTTAACCTATAAAAAAATGTTTGAAAAATGGGATGAATTGTATATAATGTTACTGTATGCATAAAAATATGATTAACTGCGGATTTGCGTCATAAACGCAGATCAGATTTTGATAAAGAAAGATAAAAAGAAAATAGGAAGGGGCATTCGGGATGATCGGATCAGATATCGGAATTGATTTAGGTACTGCGAGTATTTTAGTATATATTAAAGGAAAAGGTGTTGTATTAAAAGAGCCTTCCGTTGTTGCATTTGACAGAGATACCAATAAAATTAAAGCAATCGGTGAGGAAGCAAGACTGATGCTTGGAAGAACACCGGGAAACATTGTGGCAGTCCGTCCTCTTCGCCAGGGTGTGATTTCAGATTATACCGTCACAGAGAAGATGATCAAGTATTTCATCCAGAAGGCACTTGGAAAGAAGAGCTTTCGTAAGCCGCGCATCAGCGTCTGCGTACCGAGTGGTGTTACAGAGGTTGAAAAGAAAGCCGTAGAGGATGCAACTTATCAGGCAGGAGCCCGCGAAGTAGAGATTATTGAGGAACCAATTGCAGCAGCAATCGGTGCCGGTATTGATATTTCCAGACCATGCGGAAACATGATCGTAGATATCGGAGGAGGTACTTCGGATATCGCAGTCATTTCTCTGGGTGGTTCTGTTGTGAGCACTTCCGTGAAAATTGCAGGAGATGATTTTGACGAAGCCCTGGTCCGCTATATGAGAAAGAAACATAATCTTTTGATCGGTGAGCGTACCGCAGAAGATATCAAGATCAAAATTGGTACATGCTACCCACTGGCACAGAATGAGACGATGGATGTCCGTGGCCGTAATCTGGTAACCGGTCTGCCAAGAACCATTACGGTAAGCTCTGAGGAGACAGAGGAAGCTCTGCGTGAGGCAACATTACAGATTGTGGAAGCTGTACATTCCGTACTGGAGAAAACTCCACCGGAACTGGCAGCAGACGTTGCAGACAGGGGAATTGTCCTGACAGGTGGCGGCTCCTTGCTTCGCGGTCTGGAGGAACTGATTGAAGAACGTACCGGAATCAACACGATGACGGCAGAGCATCCTATGACCTGTGTAGCAATCGGAACCGGAAAATATGTAGAATTCCTTGCAGGAAAAAGAGACGAGGATTAATGCATAAAGTGCGCGTTTATGCGCACTTTTTATCGCATGTCTATAAAGCTCGTGAGGGCATTTGCCGATATAAATTAAAACTGTGAAAATTGAGGTGTCATAAATGGTAAAAGGATTGTATACCGCCCATACGGGAATGGTAAACGAAATGAAGCGTCTGGATATTCTGGCAAATAATCTGGCAAACGCAGACACAACAGCATATAAAAAAGAAGGAACGACGAGTCGTACTTTTGCCGATGAGATGTCTTTGCGCATTAAGGATTCTTCTAACATGGGGATTCCGAAAAAGCTTGGAGATATTACATATGGGGTTCACCTTGGGCAGGTATATACGGATTATTCCACGGGAAATTTCAAGGTGACAGATAACACCACAGATTTTGCGATTGAAGGAAATGGCTTTTTTGCCGTGGCATTCACGGACAAGCAGGGAAATACTTCCGTGAAGTATACGCGGGATGGAGCCTTTACTGTAAATAAAGAGGGGTATCTGGTGACGAAGGATGGCGATTATGTTTTAAATGCCACTGGTGCAATGAATGGCGATCCGGGTCAGAATAATTATATACGTCTGGATCCAAATGCTGCGATTACCGTGAATAAACTGGGATACGTCATGCAGAATAACCAGATTGTCGGAACGATCGGCATGGTGGATGTGGATAATTATGACTATCTTGAAAAATACGGTGAGAATCTGTATAACCTTCTTCCGGGAGGAAACCGGATTGCAACAGATGCCAATATAGAGCAGGGCACACTGGAGACTTCCAACGTAAATGTTGTAAATGAGATGGTAAATATGATTACAATTCAGAGAGCCTATGAGGCAGGACAGAAGGTAATCACTTCCATAGATGGAACACTTGACCGGGCAGTTAACAATGTCGGTAAAGTATAATAGCCGTTGAAAGACCGCAAGGAGGAAATAGAAGCGTATGATGAGATCACTTTATACTGCGGCAACCGGAATGATTGCGCAGCAGACAAATCTGGATACAATTTCAAATAACCTGTCCAATGTGAATACGACAGGTTATAAGACGGAACGTACCGAGTTTAAATCTTTACTGTACCAGACACTGCAGACAAAGACAACGACGGCAAATGGTGCCAATAAACCGGTAGGTGCACAGGTAGGACTCGGAACCAGAGTGGCAGCGACCATGTCCAACTATACGCAGGGGGCGCGTGAAGAGACAGAGATTCCGACCGATTTTGCACTGGAAGGAAAGGGATTCTTTGCCGTGCGGGGTGTGGATGGACAGACATATTACACCAGAAACGGTAACTTCTCCTGGAGTCAGGATTCGAATGGAAACACAATTCTGGCAACCTCAGAGGGGTTTCCGGTATTGGATTCCAGAGGAAATACCATTCGTGTGCCGAGAGGCGTATCTTCGGAAAGCATGGTATTTTCGAGCAATGGAACGATTGGCTATAAAGATGCAACCGGCAATGTAGTGTCATTAAACCAGTCTTTTGGAATCTATCAGTTTAACAATCCGGCAGGACTGGAGAAAATGTCAGGAAGCAAACTTGCAGCGACTGCAGCTTCGGGAAATCCGATGCTGGAGGGACAAAATGCAGGGCTGACGAAAACCGGTGTATATCAGGGCTACATCGAAGCTTCAAATGTACAGGTTGCTGATGAGATGGTAAATATGATCATTGCACAGCGTGCATATGAATTAAATTCCAAGGCAATCACGACCTCGGATTCCATGCTGGAGACAGCAAATAATCTGAAACGATAGGCAGCAGTTCCGAATTACTTACATAAGAGGGATATACTATGGATATTTCATCAATCAGTACAAATTATACGGTTGCAAATGCAGACAAAAGTACAGAGCAGGGCAATTCTATTCAGAGTTCATTAAAGAATATTTCATCGGACTCCTCAGAGGAACAATTAAAAGGTGTCATCAAAGATTTTGAATCTTATTTTGTGGAGCAGGTCATCAAACAGATGAAAGATACATTTACCTCGGATGATGACGGGGATTCTACGATGTCACAGTACAAAGATCTGTATATGGATCAGGCAATTGAAACGGTGGCAGATGAAATGGTGGATCAGATCGGAGAAAGCTATACACAGACACTGTATGAGCAGATGAAACGTAATATTGGCCAGTAGTAACATCAGCACAAAGAAAAGAGGAGAGACTGTTTACAACAGTCTCTTTTTTAGAGAATGGGGAACATATTTTGGAAGAGAATCTTGAGAGCATTGAAGGATATGTAGATCACATCATCTATCGAAATGCAGACAACGGATATACCGTACTTGTTCTGGTGTGTAAAGAAGAAGAAGAGACTTGTGTGGGGGTATTTTCGGATATTGCCGAGGGAGAAAACATTAAGGCAAAGGGAAGTTATACAGAACATCCGACTTACGGCAGACAGTTTCAGGTAAAGAGTTTCGAAGAAAAGGCACCACAGGATGAGGTGGCAATTGAGCGGTATCTGGGATCAGGGGCGATCAAAGGGATCGGAATTGCCTTAGCGGCAAGGATTGTGCGAAGATTCAAGGCAGATACCTTCCGTATCATTGAAGAAGAACCGGAGCGGCTGGCGGAGATCAAAGGCATCAGCCAGAGAAAGGCGATGGAAATCGCGGATCAGGTGAATCAGAAAAAAGATCTCCGGCAGGCAATGATTTTTTTGCAGCAATACGGGATCAATACCACACTTGCAGTGAAAATATATAAAACATACGGGCAGGAAATATACGGAATACTGAAAGAAAATCCATACCGTATGGCAGATGATGTGGAAGGGGTCGGATTCCGCACGGCAGATGAGATCGCATCCCGTGTGGGAATCCGCACCGATTCCGATTTCCGGATTCGAAGCGGTATCCAGTATGTGTTGCTGCAGGCTGCCGGAGAGGGGCATACCTATCTGCCGATGCAGGAACTGACGCAGCGGGCAAGCCGGCTTCTTGAGGTAGACCCGGAGCACATCGAGCAGCATTACATGAATCTGGCGATGGATCGCAAGATCATTATGCGCCAGGTGGAAGACAGTACGCAGATCTATGCGGCAACCTATTTTTATATGGAGGCAAATACCGCTACCCGTCTGACACAGCTGAATGCTGTGTTTGATGTTCCGGATATCGAAATTGAGGACAGAATCCGAAAGATTGAAAAGAAGACGGGAATGGATCTTGATGAGCATCAGGTAGAAGCGGTAAAGGAAGCCGTAAGAAACGGTGTTCTCGTGATTACCGGAGGTCCCGGAACGGGAAAAACAACGACGATCAATACGATCATCCGGTATTTTGAATTATCCGGAGAAGATATTATGCTGGCGGCACCGACCGGACGGGCAGCAAAGCGCATGAGCGAAACCACCGGGTATGAGGCACGGACGATTCACCGGATGCTCGAACTGAATGGCGGAATGGAGGGAAATGCCGGATTTGAGCGCAATGAACAAAATCCGCTGGAGACCAATCTCATCATTATTGATGAGATGTCGATGGTGGATATTTCCCTGATGAATTCCCTGCTGAAAGCAATTTTGCCGGGCACGCGTCTGATCCTGGTGGGAGATGTGAATCAGCTGCCGAGTGTAGGGGCGGGAAGTGTGCTGAAGGACATTATTGATTCGAAGATGTTTCCTACGGTAATGCTGACAAAAATTTTCCGACAGGCAAGCACCAGTGATATTATTGTCAATGCGCATAAGATTAACCGGGGAGAAAAAGTCAGCCTGGATAACAAGAGCATGGATTTCTTTTTCCTGAAGCGTTATGAGGCAGATAAAATTATCAACGTTACGCTGCAGCTGATCAAGCAGAAACTTCCGAAATTTGTGGGGGCAAGCGAATACGATATCCAGGTGCTTACGCCTATGCGGAAAGGGCTGCTCGGAGTAGAACGTCTCAATACGATTCTGCAGATGTATCTGAATCCGCCATCGGACAGAAAAAAGGAGAAAGAGCATGGGGCGATCGTTTTCCGGGAAGGCGATAAAGTCATGCAGATCAAAAATAATTATCAGCTGGAATGGGAGATCCGCAGCAAATATGGACTCTGCATAGACAAAGGAACCGGGGTGTTTAACGGAGATACCGGAATTATTGAAGAGATCAATGATTTTGCAGAGACCATCACGGTAAATTTTGATGAAGGGCGTATGGTGGAATATTCGTACAAACTGCTGGATGAGCTGGAACTTGCGTATGCTGTGACGATCCATAAATCACAGGGATCGGAGTATCCGGCCGTTGTCATTCCGCTTCTTTCCGGCCCCCGCATGCTTATGAACCGGAATTTATTGTACACAGCGGTTACAAGAGCAAAGAAATGTGTTACGATAGTAGGAGATGATACAACATTTGAACAAATGATTGAGAATAATTCCCAACAGAGACGTTACAGCGGTCTGAAGGACCGGCTGTTGGAAAACAAGGAGGAAGCGTAAATGAAAGCACAGATTTTAACGGAAGATCAGATTCCGGAAGCGCTCAGTATTGCAAGGGGTGTCTTTGATTACTGTCTGCGTGCGCGGATCACGGATCTGGAAATGATTCATATATTTCTGCAATATACGGAAAACACAAACATCCGGAACATGATTGCAGAAGGAACTCTCACCATGTGGGGAATTTTTGAACAGGGACATATGATCGCCATGTCAGGAATGCAGAAAGAGGGACATATTACCATGCTGTATGTGCTTCCGGTATTCCAGCGCAGAGGATGTGGCAGATGTCTGTTGGAAGAAATGAAGGCGTATGCGGCAAATCAATATCAGTTACAGAGGGTGACGTTATCGGCAATGCCGGCATGGACAGCGGATTATTTTACCAAACGCCGGTTTCATCCAATGGAGGTAACACAGCCGTGTTCATTTGTTCCGATGCAGGCAAAAACCGTGGCACGCGCGATATATGAAAAGAAAGAAATTCCATCCGGCGTGATCCTCGGAACCAGCATTGGCGGTCTGGCAGTCTGTGCGGCAGTTGCTGTCGGGTTCATGGTATTGTGGATGCATGGAATTGTATAATATGTATATTTATTCATAAAATATGTCACTTTTTTCTCTTGCAAAAAAGGTTGAAAAAAGTGACGATTTGTGATAAAATTTTTACAATTTAGGTAAAGCTAACTCAAGGTAAAAAAAAGAGATTCTCTCTTTTTTTTTGCCAAGATGCAAGAAAGGCAGGGCAAAGAATGAAAGCTTTTTTGATACTGGAAGACGGAACCGTGTTTACAGGTACAAGCATTGGTTCTACACGCGAAATCATCAGTGAGATCGTATTTAATACCTCAATGACCGGATATTTAGAGGTACTTACAGATCCGTCCTATGCAGGACAGGCGGTTGTGATGACGTATCCGCTGATCGGAAACTACGGAATTACACCGGATATGGAATCCGCCAGACCGTGGCCGGACGGATATATTGTAAGAGAGCTTTCACGTATGCCGAGCAATTTCCGCTGTCAGGGAAGCATTCAGGATTTCCTGACAAAGCACGACATTCCGGGAATTGCAGGAATTGATACCCGTGCGCTTACCAAGATTCTCCGTGAAAAGGGAACCATGAACGGAATGATCACGACAAACGAAAATTATAATCTGGATGAAATTCTTCCAAAACTGAAAGAATATACAACCGGAAATGTTGTGGATAAAGTTACCTGCAGCGAGAAGAACGTATTAAAGGGAAGCGGAAAGAAAGTTGCACTGATGGATTTCGGTGCGAAGAACAATATCGCAAAATCGTTAAATGCCCGTGGCTGTGAGGTGACGATTTATCCGGCACACACATCGGCGGAGGAAATTCTCGGAGCCAATCCGGATGGCATTATGCTCAGCAACGGACCAGGAGATCCGAAAGAGTGCACAGCGATTATTGAAGAATTAAAGAAACTGTATGCAAGTGACGTACCGATCTTTGCCATCTGTCTCGGTCATCAGCTCATGGCACTGGCCAATGGAGCGGATACACACAAGATGAAATACGGACACCGTGGTGGAAACCATCCGGTGAAAGATTTGTCAACCGGTCGTGTTTACATTTCTTCCCAGAACCATGGCTATGTGGTAGATACCGATACCCTTGATCCGAAGGTTGCAAAGCCTGCATTCGTCAATGTCAATGACGGAACCAACGAGGGCTTAGAGTATGTCGGAAAGAATATTTTCACCGTGCAGTTCCATCCGGAAGCATGCCCGGGACCACAGGACTCTTCGTACCTGTTTGACCGCTTTATTCAGATGATGGGAGGGAATCAGTAATGCCAAGAAATAAAGATATCAAAAAAGTATTAGTAATCGGTTCGGGACCAATCGTCATCGGACAGGCAGCCGAGTTTGACTACGCAGGAACACAGGCATGCCGTTCCTTAAAGGAAGAAGGCGTGGAGGTATGTCTGGTAAACTCCAACCCTGCCACCATCATGACCGACAAGCAGATTGCAGATCAGGTATACATTGAGCCTCTGACACTTCCGGTTCTTGAAAAAATTATTTTAAAGGAAAAACCGGACAGCATACTTCCGACACTCGGTGGACAGGCTGGATTAAATCTGGGTATGGAACTGGCAGAGTCCGGCTTCTTAGAAGAGCACGGAGTAAAACTGATTGGTACGACCGCAGAAACCATCTTTAAGGCAGAGGACCGTCAGGCATTTAAGGATACCATGGAAAAGATTGGTGAGCCTTGTGCAGCTTCCCAGGTTGTAAATACCGTAGAAGACGGTATCAAGTTTACTAATACGATCGGATATCCGGTTGTGCTCCGTCCGGCATTCACCCTCGGCGGAAGTGGCGGCGGTATCGCCCACAATGAGCAGGAGCTGGTCGATATCTTAAGCAACGGACTCCGTTTAAGCCGTGTGGGTGAGGTACTGGTTGAGCGCTGTATCGCAGGATGGAAGGAAGTCGAGTACGAAGTAATGCGTGATGCGAACGGAAACTGCATCACCGTATGTAACATGGAGAATATCGATCCGGTTGGTGTGCATACCGGAGATTCCATTGTAGTGGCACCTTCCCAGACACTCGGGGATAAAGAGTACCAGATGCTTCGTAGTTCTGCATTAAACATCATCAATGAGTTAAAGATCACCGGTGGATGTAACGTGCAGTATGCATTGAATCCGGATTCTTTTGAGTACTGTGTCATCGAGGTAAACCCTCGTGTATCCCGTTCTTCTGCTCTTGCCTCCAAGGCAACCGGATACCCGATCGCAAAGGTTACCGCAAAGATTGCATTAGGCTACACACTTGATGAGATCAAGAACGCCATCACACAGAAGACCTATGCAAGTTTCGAGCCAATGCTTGACTACTGTGTAGTGAAGATCCCGAGACTTCCGTTTGATAAATTCCTTACTGCAAAGAGAACGTTAAGTACACAGATGAAAGCAACCGGAGAGGTTATGAGTATCTGTGATAACTTCGAGGGCGCACTGATGAAAGCCATTCGTTCCCTGGAACAGCATGTGGACAGCCTTATGTCCTATGATTTTACCGGACTGTCCGATGAAGAGTTAGAGGCACAGCTTCATGTGGTCGATGACCGCAGAATCTGGGTGATTGCAGAGGCACTGCGCCGCGGCGTTTCCTATGATCATATTTATGAAATTACCAAGATCGACCGCTGGTTTATCGACAAGCTGGCAATTCTGGTAGAGATGGAGCAGCACTTAAAGAGCGAAGAACTGACGGTAGATCTGTTAAAAGAAGCAAAGAGAATCGAGTTCCCGGACAACGTCATCGCAGAGCTTACCGGAAAGACTGAGGAAGAGATTAAACAGATGCGTTATGCAAACGGTATCGTTGCAGCATATAAGATGGTGGATACCTGTGCCGCAGAGTTTGCTGCAGAGACACCGTATTACTACAGTGTTTACGGAAGTGAGAACGAGGCGGCAGAGACCACACCGCAGAAAAAGGTTCTGGTTCTTGGTTCCGGTCCGATCCGTATCGGTCAGGGTATCGAGTTTGATTTCTGTTCCGTACACTGTACCTGGGCATTTGCAAAGGAAGGCTGGGAGACTGTCATTATCAACAACAACCCGGAGACCGTTTCCACCGACTTTGATATTGCAGACAAGCTGTATTTTGAGCCGTTGACCGCAGAGGATGTCGAGTCCATCGTAAATATTGAGAAACCGGACGGAGCTGTGGTACAGTTCGGTGGACAGACAGCGATCAAACTGACAGAGGCGCTTATGAAGATGGGCGTTCCGATTCTTGGAACCAAGGCAGAGGATGTCGATGCCGCAGAGGATCGTGAGCTTTTTGATGAGATTCTGGAGAAGACTCATATTCCGAGAGCAGCCGGTGGAACCGTATTCACCGCAGAGGAAGCCAAAGAAGTTGCAAACCGTCTTGGTTATCCGGTTCTTGTCCGTCCTTCCTATGTACTTGGCGGACAGGGAATGAAGATTGCGTTTAACGATGAGGAAATCGAGGAGTTCATCGGAATCATCAACCGTATTGCACAGGATCACCCAATCCTCGTAGATAAGTATTTACAGGGTAAGGAGATCGAGGTCGATGCCGTATGTGACGGAACCGACATTCTCATTCCTGGTATTATGGAACATATCGAGCGTACCGGAGTCCATTCCGGAGACAGTATTTCCGTATATCCGGCTCCAACGATCAGTGATAAGGTAAAGGATACCATCGTAGAGTATACAAAGCGTCTGGCACAGGCACTGCATGTGGTCGGTCTGATCAATATCCAGTTCATCGCCATGAATGAGGAAGTATATGTCATCGAGGTAAATCCGCGTTCCTCAAGAACCGTGCCGTACATCAGTAAGGTTACCGGTATTCCGATTGTAGATCTGGCAACCAAAGTGATCATCGGTAACACGATCCGCGGTCTGGGCTATGAGCCGGGACTTGCACCAGTTGCCGATTATATCGCAATCAAGATGCCGGTATTCTCCTTCGAGAAACTGCGTGGAGCAGAGATCAGCCTTGGACCGGAGATGAAGTCTACCGGTGAGTGTCTGGGTATCGCAAAGACATTCAATGAGGCACTGTACAAAGCATTCCTTGGAGCAGGTGTACAGCTTCCGAAATACAAGCAGATGATTATGACGGTAAAGGATGCCGATAAGCCGGAGGCAGTCGGTGTGGCAAAGCGTTTTGAGGCACTCGGCTACAAAATCTACGCAACACGAAGCACTGCAAAGTATCTGCAGGAGCACGGCGTCAATGCACTGCGTGTCAATAAGATTTCGCAGGAGTCACCAAATGTAATGGATCTGATCCTTGGCCACAAGATCGACCTTGTCATCGATACACCAACACAGGGTAACGGTGATAAGACAAGAGACGGATTCTTAATCCGCCGTAATGCGATTGAGACCGGTGTGTACTGTATCACCGCTATGGATACCGCAAATGCGCTGGCACGTTCTTTAGAGACCGCTCACGGGGAGCTTACTCCAGTGGATATTGCAACGGTTAAGAATATGTAAGATAAAATAAAAACAGTCCCTTACCAATAGGTACAGGGGCTGTTTTTACATATAAAATTTTATTTGTCCAGATGCTGTTCGATAAGAACCAGAATCACATAGGCAATCAGGGAATAAAGAATAAATAAGACACACCGGTCTACGAAAGAACCAATATCAGCCGGATCACGGAACTGATGAATAAACTGGTTCATCCCCAACAGAGGACAGATGCATCCGACAGGTACCACAATTTTCCGGAGAAAGTGAATGATTTCCTGTTTATGGCGCTTTCCGTTCAATAAAACAAGGGAGCAACAGATTCCGATGTAAATGAGGAGTGTTGGAAAATCCCAAAGATCCAGCATATCCGGTAAAAGCACATGCGTAAATATTGCAAACAGTCCGGTAAGGATCAATAAAACGATACCCACTGCACAGGGAAGGAGTGTAAAGCACTGTTGTTTTTGATTGTCTTCCAAAAGGTTCATCATATTTTCCTCCGCTTTCATAGAATAAATTTCCGGTGTTAATTTTTCACCGGAGAGAAGTTCATTGACATTGATATCGAGAGTAGCACAAAGTTCGTTCAGAATCGAAGTGTCAGGAATACTGTTTCCGTTTTCCCATTTGGATATGGTTTTATCACTGACGCCGATCCGGTCACCGAGATCTTTCTGTGTAAATCCTCTGGCTTTTCTGGATTGTTGTATAAATTCGCCAATATTATTTTGTGACATAGTGGAACCTCCATTTCGTAAGAGACAGTTGCTGCAGTGTCTGTCTGCTTTCAGTATAGAAGAAACGTGCAGAGAATACAATCTATGAGTTGGAGAGTTGGAGGTTCGCAGTCTCAGAAAAAGAGAAGGACGGTTCCGTTAAAAGAATTCTCCCCAAAGGAGAATCTGAAAGAAATAGCTTTCAAAAAGAAACCTCTCATTTTATAATAGAAAGAAGCAGACAAGAGAGGATATGAAATATGAATAAGAAAAATGAATATCAGGATGAGGGATTAAAGGGCAATGAAAGAATAGAAGATGCAATTTTTGCGCTTCAGAAAGAAGCCACACAGGAGCAGCTTGCACATACGTTGACGGTGATCCGGCGGCGGATGAAAGAGGGAGGACAACTGATCGTTGCTGTGGAACCGGATCCGGCACAGGCACAAATGAAGTTACAGACAGTGAGGACTCCGGACGGTAAAATCTGGTGGTCGGCATTTACCAGCTTTGAGGAAGAATTAAAAGGTGCAGATCAGGTGAAGTCGACATTTTTATCAGAGATCGGCAGGATGTTTGAAGCAGCACTTACTGTGCCGGAGATCGCAGGGATTATTATCAATCCCTGGAACCGGACAATCATGTTGGATAAACATCTGATCCGGATTATTATGCCGGACTGAAAATTTTCATATTTTTCGTAACTATATGCAATACGATTCGAAAAGAATAGTGATACTATCGGGGAAACAGTATGTTCAGACCAATGAGAAGAAAGAAAAGGGAATCAGCACAGAGACAGCAAAACAATTATTGCTTCATGAGCGGCGCAACAGTCGGATCAATATAGAGCTTACCGATCCGGAGGCGGATGTGACATTTTCTCGTATGAGACAAAATTAAGGAGGTATACAATGAGGATGATGGTTATGATAATCTATCTATTATTTTTAATATGCATGATCGTTTATTATGGAAAAATGATGTATAGAAATTATCAAAAAGAACTTCCTTTAGGATATGGGCAAAATAAAATCGTGTATTTTATGATCCTGCTATGTATCATAATCGGTCAATACACCATTCCTTCTGCTTGGGGACGACTGAGTGTAATTTTAATATTCGGAGTTGCATTCTTTTTGATCTATGCAATGATTGGTCTTCATAATAGAAAGAATCATTCCGGAGAATTATTTCGCTTATATCAAAAAGAAGTCACCACAGCAAAGAGGTGTATAATCATAGGCACAGGAGTTGTTGTAGTTGCTTTATTTTTGGTCTGTTTTATAAAAAAATAAACTAAATCTGCATCCGGATGACAAGCCTCCCCGCTTCATAAGCCGCATTCATCTGCCCGTGCATCTGCTCCACCAGCGCCCGCGCTATGAAAGCCCAAGTCCGGTCGGTCATGGTAATGTCCGGTGTGATCCGGTGTCTTTTGAGCACCGCATACATTGCGGCAATGCTTCCCTCTAAAATGCGATTTACCGACACTTCCTGCAAGGATTGTGCCAAAGGCACAGACAGGACAACCGAATACCGGAACAGTTCTTCCGTCAGTTGTGTCATCACCTTTGTGCGTTCCCGGATGATGGCAACATACTGGCGGGAGACAGCAGATAACGGTTCCTTTTCCAAAAGTTCCAGGTAGCCGCAGATGGCAGTCAGCGGGGTGCGTAGATCGTGGGAAATGCTCGTGATGGCAGCCTGCAGCTGGGTGTTTCCCTGTTTAAAACAATGCTGCATGGCACGGAGCTGTTCCAGGGATTGGTTGAGCGTATCCGCCAGAAGACACAAATCTTTATCCCGGCAGGAAAGTGTAATCGGTTTATCAAATATGGAATTCTTTTGGTTTTCGTTATTCTGCTTCCGATATTGGTGACGAACCAGCTGGGAATGGGGGATCCATTTTTTTGCAAATACCTCTGTCCACAGGGAGTATTAGAGGGGGCACTTCCACTTTCGATTGCAAATGCAGGCATCCGTGCGGCATTGGGAAAGCTGTTTACATGGAAGGCCGGAATACTGGTTGCGGTCGTGTTGTTAAGCCTTATGTTTTATCGCCCGTTCTGCAAATGGATCTGTCCGCTTGGCGCAGTCTATGCGCTTTTTAATAAAGTATCTCTTTTACAGATGCATATAGATACCGGTAAATGTGTATCTTGCGGCAAATGTGCCGGTGTCTGTAAAATGGATGTGGATGTGGTCCGGCATCCAAATCATACGGAATGTATACGCTGCGGAGCATGTGTGAAGGAATGTCCGGTAGAAGCAATCAGTTATAAGTATGGATTTGCGGAAAAATCAAAAAAGAAGAAGGAGAATAATTAAAATGAAAAAACTTACAGTAATGTTACTGGTTATGACTCTGGTATTTGGACTTGCCGCTTGTGGCAATGCCTCGGAAAAAGGCAGCAATGTGACGGAAACGCAGGCACAGTCTGCAGAAGATACAGGGGCTGGTAATGCAGAACTCAACAAACTGTACGAAAAGGAAAATGCCATTATTGCGAAACATCAGGAATTGTGGAATACGGTTTTTAATAACATTGACAAGGACAAAGCCGCAGACGCAGGAGAACAAAATTATGGAACGTTTCTGGAGACACAGCTGGATCATGTGAAGGACCAGTTTTCGGAGGCAGACCTGAAAAAGCTGGATAAGGATATCGAAGAGATTAAGAAAATCGAGGATCAGGTAACGGAACTTACCGCGCAGATGGGAACAGAAAATTCCGGCGCCCAAAGCGCGAATGCAGAAACATCCGTCTTTCCGTCTTTTCAGGCGAAGGATCTGGATGGAAATAAGGTGGACAGCAGCATTTTTTCACAGAATGCGGTAACGGTTGTTAATTTCTGGTTTAATGGATGCACGCCATGTGTGGAGGAACTTCCGGCACTCAACAAATTAAATGAAGAACTGAAGGCAAAGGGTGGTCAGGTCATTGGCGTAAACACAGATTCACTCGATGGTAACAAAGAGGGAATTGCGGAAGCAAAAAGCATCTTGAAAAAACAGGGAGCAGACTATACCAACCTTTCCCTTGATTCGGACAGTGAGGCCGGTAAATACGCAACAAATATTATGGCATTTCCAACGACAGTTCTCGTTGACCGTAATGGCAACATTGTCGGAGATCCGATCATGGGCGGAATCACGAGTGATGAAGTTTACAAAAAGGTGACAGCTGCGATTGACCAGATCTTAGAGAAGGATAAGCAGTAAGATGGATACGGATAGGGTGGTAACTTTAAAAGGAGAATTCCATGGAATATGAACACATTGTCCATTCGTTTGAGCCGGTGTACGACAAAGCTTCCGAAATCCTCATATTAGGAACCCTGCCGTCCGTCAAATCAAGAGAAAACAATTTTTATTATGGGCACAAACAGAACCGTTTCTGGAAAGTGCTTGCAACACTTTTAAAGGAGCCGGTTCCGCATACAATTGAGGAGAAAAAAGCCATGCTGCTTGCCCACCGGATTGCCCTGTGGGATGTGATCCAAAGCTGTGACATCAAAGGCTCAAGTGACAGCAGTATTAAAAATGTACAGCCGACGGATATTGGCATGATTCTGGAAAAAACGAACATAACACGTATTTATGCAAACGGAAACAAGGCAGGACAGCTTTATAAAAGATACCAGTTTCCGGTCACGGGGATCGAAGCGATGGTGCTTCCATCCACAAGTCCGGCAAATGCCGCGTGGTCGCTGGAACGGCTGTGTGAGGCGTGGCATGTGATTCTGGAACAAGGATAACAGAGCCTTTTATAAAAGATTTAAAAAGCCATCTTTGTAAAGAAAGATGGCTTTTTTTAGTACAAATCAACGGCAAAGTGACGAAATGACAAAGAAAAAATATGAAAAAATTGAACAAATAACGGAAAAATATGAAAATTTTTAATGTGAATCAAAAAATATTCTATAGTTTATGAGATAAAAATCCCG
>OMDA01000506.1_pt1 | contig 20102 bp, 32 predicted proteins | sample 1645141 | NCBI WGS metagenome assembly OMDA01 (sample SAMEA103958151, study PRJEB25191) | human gut metagenome | reverse complement strand
TCTACATATGATTTATTGTATAATAAAAATACAGGATATAAAACAATATTAGTTGTATTTGATGGTATACCTAAACCAGAACAAATGGCGCATGAAGCATTTCATGTTATGAATGGTATATTTAAAGAAGTAGATTTAGAGTTTAATTGTAGTAAAAACACAGGTAACGAACACTTAGCATATATAATAGAATGGGCTGTAAAGTGTATGTGTGATGCTATAGAAAAAGAGAAGAAATGCAAAAAGAAGACAAAGTAAATCATCCTTCACATTATCTTTGGCTAAAAAATAAAGTAGGTATCGAGGTTATAGATATAACACGACACATGGATTTTGACCTAGGTAATGCTATAAAATATATCTTAAGAGCTGGACATAAAACAGAGGAAGGATATGACAATAAATCTAAGACTATAGAAGATCTTAAGAAAGCAATTTGGTATATAAACGATAAAATTAAAACAATAGAAAATGAAGTTAATTAATCAATCATACGAAATTTGTAAAACACACGGTTATACACTACAAGATGTATATAAAGATATAGAACGAGCAGCTAGAATATCATATAAATCTGAAGATAAAATAACTGAGGATAGTGCAGGAAAGATGGTACAACGTCTTATAAGTATGAAACATTATAGTCCATTGGAGTTTGGTACTATATACCTAAAAATTACACCAGATCCGATTAGGAACATATATACCGCATTAAAATACGAAGACAATCCGTTCAGTGCTATTACAATCGCAAAAGATTCTACAAGATATATAACAACAAATTATAGAGTTATTATAGAAAATCATTGGGAAGACGATCTACAATACATGTGTGAACCTACTAAATATCATCAAAGACGTACTACAGTTAAGTTTATAACAAATAGAGCTGTATCTCATGAACTAGTTCGTCATAGATCTATGTCGTTTATGCAGGAGTCACAACGCTACGTAGCATATGATAAGGATAAATTCGGAAATGAATTAACATTTATTAAACCAGCATGGAAACAACCAGAATGGGACGAACAAACAAATGAAACTGCATTGACACATCTATTATTTGCAAATATAGAAGATACATATATGAAATTAAGATCATTAGGATTAACTCCTCAACAGTCTCGTATAGTACTCCCAAATGCAACTAAAACAGAATTATATATGTGTGGATTTGATAAAGATTGGGAACATTTCTTTGATTTAAGGGATAAAACACATGTAGATCCACAAATGTATGATTTAGTACATCCATTACATGAAGATTATGAAAAAACAATTGAATCCAGAAGAGAGACAGAGAATGGTTAATCTCTTAAATGAAGCCAGAAAACGAGGAGAACACTCTATAGCAAGTATGGTAGAATTAGCAATAACAATGAGTGATAAAGGTGAATACGATAAATTCCAAGAAGTGTTTAGTAACGAATAATATAGTCCGGGTTAGCTTAGCTAGCTCGGATTTTTTTATTTTTTTATTTTTTTGTGTGAATGTAAAAATGCGAAATAGTAAGCAATTCACTCCCCGGCATCAGCAGATGCGCCAAATACCCCCACGCATGATGACAATGATATACTTTCTTACGAAGGCAATGTGATTCTAATATAAAGTAAAGTCGGTAACAAAACCAAATGCTGTGATCAATCGGCCATCCTAGCGGATGGCTGTGCTGTGCAATAGTGCCAGCACACTAAAACAATATCTACGCATGGCTAAGACATTATTTTATCTTCGTGTTTCGACATGGTCAAAGCGCGAAGAAACGTACGTTACCGAGTATCGTGACAACAAGTTGTACGATATCGAAGACAAGGATCAGCGAGCTGACCTTGCTCGTACCGCACTACGCCTTTTAATCGAAGGCTCCGAGGTGAAACTCTATCAACAAGTTGATCGAGCTTCACTCGCATCTTCGATTAAAGACGACGACTTATTCTAAGTCTTCGTCCAACGAGCCCGAAAGGGCTTTGGGTGTTCATAAAGTGTTGTGTTCAATACGCCTAGATGTTGTTTTGGTGCACGATAATCTTACAGTGGATTTCAAATCTTAAAACCATATAGTTATGAATAAAACAGTAAAGAAAATCGCACTAGAGAGTATGTTTGCTTCTAACAAAGAAGCTTTGATCAACCGTTTAGCTTTCATCTTAGAGGATAGCGAGATCGATGCAGCTGTAGAAGGTATACCGATGAACGCAGTGCTGAAGGATAATGCATTGCGTTTCATAACAGATGACGTAGCTAACAAAAACATTGATATATTCAATGTTGAAGTTAAATACATAGGCATCTCGGAGATAGGAATCAAGTATTTCTACAAGAGAACATACTGGTTCAAGACAGAAGAAGATGCAGCAGCATACGATGGTACTGATGCTAGCCTTCGCGGAATACAGTATAGCTCATCAGAAAGCGAAACATACAGGTTCGCTAGACCAGCAGGAACTGACTACGGCAGCAGATGTTACTCGATCGAAAGAGCTTCAGAGTTCTGCGACATTGAACTACTCTAGTACAAGGAGTGAGCTTTGGCAAATGCTAAGGCTTGCTCTTTTTGCTTTTCGTAACAAAACAAAACGCTTTGATCAATCGACGGCCTTCGGCCGATTGGCCCTGTGCTCTATTAGCCAGAGTCAATACCGTTTGATATTAGCCAAATGTAGATACGGGGATGAGAGACAGACTCCAATCTGCCTTTTATCCCCACTTTTACTATTCGATTGACTATCTAACGTATTAATATATAGCGAATTATTAATTTAAATCACAAGTATATGAACTACAAGAAAATCAATTTCGAAATCATCGTTAACAACAACGGTAACCGCATCAAGTTTGCAAACAACGAATCTTCATCAAACAGATACCTCAGATTCGACTGCATCAACCCTATCAACTTGGACGAGCCTACACACACAGTGGTAAGTTTCTCAGAAGCTATCATCAAGCATTACGAGAACCTGCTACCACTAGAGCGTGGAGGAAAACTGCCAAACGAAGGTTGGTCAGAAGACAACATGCCTATCCAAGACAGAATCTTTGTCAACGGACAGCCTGTAGAGGTACAGCTCGGAGGTAACTATGTACGCAAATACACCAACGACATCGTAGATGCCAACGGTGCAATCGTACACAAACAGGGCGATGTAATCTGCTATCGTGGAACAAAGACACCTAAGATCATCACGACCTTGACAGTCTTCTGCCAGTACGCATTTGAAACAGAGCCTATAACTGACGAGTTCGGCAACCCTATCGTAGATGCAAACACGTTTGCAACCAAGATGAGACTGGTTCGAGATGCCAACGGCATGCCAGTTAAATACTGGGTACAAGGTTGGTCTCCAACAGAGGTATGCGAGCGTATGAAGGCTTTGCTGACTCCGTACACACCAGACCTCATGGGTGAAGTAACTCCACAAACTCCAAATCCTGATGCGGTTCAGGCTGCAATTCCAAATGCAGCAAGTGCAAGCGACATCTTAGGTGCTCCTGCTGGACAAGCAGTGCAGTAAACCTAAGCAAACAACGTATAGCTGGTAACCAACCCAGCTATACGCTGCCGCTTAAACATAAGTGTTGTGTACAATACGCTAATATTAAAACAATCTGGAAAGACAGTATTTTATAAATCTAACGGCAGCCACGTTCCGTTATGTGGTAGAGATGCTTGAAACATAGCTGAGACTACATATAAAGTTATGGCACACTTAAAAAACTCAATATAAAAGATATTGCTATTGCTACAGCGACTATTAATACGTCAAAACTGTGTATTTCAGTGCTAGTATAGAGGTAATGATTTCTCGTTATAGTTCAGTATTTCCAAGATGTTGAGGACGCCAGTTTTTCTTACTTTATGTATATTATAAGAAATTCCCCTATTAAGGGTTTTGTAGGGAACTTGAGACAGTAACACACGCTAACTCGAGATAACTCGCAAGTAATATCATGCCACCAGTTATCGGTAATTTCTTATTTTATAGTCCAATGTAAGTTTTAGGCGTAAAACACAATTTAACATCTCTGCCCAAGGTTGTGGAGTATAAAAAAATTAACCCACATTAAAACTTTAAATGGTGAAACGTACCTAAATAGGTTAGGAGAGACCAGAAATTATCTTGAAGTGTTGTCGGACACTAACGGGATGATAAGTGTAAATACTCTAAACATTAGGTCACCACACGTGTAATTACACAAAAGGTATCTAGTTCCTATCAGGCTTCTAAATGGAAAGGATATGTGTGTTGCACGTGAAAAACGTTTATAAAATAACAACATTAATATAAAATGCTGTTATTAATTACCTTTCCACTTTAGGCGAATGAGTATAAAATGACTCACTAAATGAAAGGTAAAAACATGTCAACTAATTAATGTAAGCCTGGTCATTTACCGCGATGAATGCGAGAAGAGAGCGGTAGTCATAGATCTGCATCTGTGACGAATTCATACTACTGGTTTTAACTTGCCAGTAAAAGGAAGTATGAAATGTCGGTTTTCCTTTACGACAAAACTTGATACTGTTGGTAACAGTTGAATGCAGAATTACTCCTGTAGGTGAGCTAACCACTTGCATCTAGACTACAGGAGTTAGCAGTAGTGTGTGCCTCCGATGAGGTACACATTATTGCTCTTTTATAGACGTCATTCGGGAGACGTAAAAATTAATGCTGATGAGACCGAACGAAACACTTTATGTGTCCATTAATAACTTAAAAATACAAAAAGTATGGCAATAAGAGTAAATCAAGACGGAACAGTGGTTATTGAGAGAGTTCTCAAGGTGACCAAAAAGTTGGAGACTTCAGATCTTTCTAGTTTTGAAGATAACTTCAACCGCATGATGCATAACTATAGTGCAGAGTTTAAAACTGCTTTAACCAAGCGCTTGGAAGCATGTGAAGAAGCCGTAGCAACAGCTAAGGAAATTCACAGCATCAACGAATCCAACATAGTTTATACATCAAAGGAAGGATACATTCGTGTCTATTCTTTCAATGCAGCAAATATTATGAACGACCTTCTAACGAAACTCAACGAAGGTAAGCTTGTTCGCATTGGAGATATGACCGAATTCAAATGTCTTCAGTTGCTTAAGGCAATCAGCCGTTTTCCATCTCCTAAATGGAGCGACGAAATGATATTTAGTCTCTTAGGAGCAAGAACTCGTGATTTTGAGAGTTCTATACTTTGAAGATAGAGACTAGATCGATTCTTTATGCATTCTTTGTGAAGGAGTTCTTCGGTTTTCTTTAAGTAAAAGAAAATGGAAGTAACTCTGACTGACTTTTTAAATCAATTAAAAACAATAACGATGGAAAAAGAAAAAACAGAAAACCTAATCAAGGTCATGCAAGCCTTCTTAAAAGGTGAAACAGTCGAATCCAAACTAAAAGAATCAGAAGATCTACCATCTAATTGGTTTATACATACTGTAGACTACTGGAACACAGATGAATACGTGTATCGTATCAAACCTAAGTCTCAGTATCGTCCTTTTAAAGACGGAAATGAGTGTTGGGAAGAGATGCAAAAACATCAGCCATTTGGATGGGTAAAAATCGATGGAGAATATACAAACATAACTAAACTTGATTGTAAAGACTCATCGTTTTTTGCAGAAGGATTATGGCATCAGATTTGTAGAGATAACGTATCCGAAAACAATATCACCTTTGCAGATGGCACCCCATTTGGTGTAAAAGACAATACACCAAAAAAAGAAACTACACTAAAGCATATGAAGATGCAACTAAGTTATCAATAACAAAAACTTTAGTAAAGCATATCGTTTCTAGAGATTAACCATAAACCGTTTAAATCATTATCAAAATGAGAAAAAAATATGAATTTCACAAAGAAAATTGTGAGATAAAAGTCAGAGCAGTCGTTGAAGATATGTTCGGTAATACTATCGTTCTATCTGGACAACACGCATTTGAGTGGTCTATAACCGTATGCTCGAACGGTACTTATATAAAGACCACATACAAAAACAGCAAAGAAGCTAGAAAACAGTTTAGAAAATACAAAAATAAACACTAGACTGTCTATTGGATTGTGCATAGCTAACACTGCGGTTCGTGAGAATAGTAGTGTTTAAACTCAGCTTGGGAGAGTATAAAATGTGTACTGATGAGACCAAGACGAAACTATTTATTGCATTTAATAGTATACTCATTATTTATTCTATATGGTTTAAGCTTTTAATTTGTGGTTCTGAATGTTGTGGTTCGTGAGAATAACAACATTTTTAGTAGTACAGAATTAATATTTAGAAAATTAAGATATTACGGTTCGTGAGAATAGTAATATTTTTATAATTATGAGTATAATAAATAGTCTACAAGTTTAATTTGTTCCATAACTGTTTAAGTGTCATTGCTCGTGAGAGTAATGGCACTTTTTAAGTTTTGAACATATAATAAATAGTTTACACACATAGGGTATTGTAAAAATCACTCTTTTAATTCTTGCCATAAAAAGAATTTAGTTTTTAAACATCATGGTTCGTGAGAATAGTGATGTTTCTTTAAAAGAAATCAATTAACATAATCAATATGAAGAAAGTATTTCTCTTTTTGTTGCAATTGCTCATAGCAATTTTGATTCTTTTACCAGTATTTGCAATGAATCTAATGATTGATGCAAACGAACCTGTAGTAAAAGGATTGATCAGGTGTGTATTAGTAGTCATGTCAATAGATGTGATACTAGTGGTTCTTAACAAATATGCGCGCGAAAGCCCGTATGTTTACATCTCTTTATTTATCTGTGTTATGTCAACATGTTTGATGCATTACAGATTATATGTTGTGTCAGAAAATACGGAATTGAAGCATAAAGTAGCTTTATATAAAAAATACTATGATGCTTCTGAAAACATTCTTAACCAAATTACTGACATTGATGATCCGATCTGGTCTACAGATATCGGAGCAAAGTATCTTGAATATAACTATGCAATAGATGAGCGACTTCAAGATACGACCAACTGAGATACATTTAAGGCGTGACAAAAAATCTTCAATGTTTGTTTTAACAAAAATAGATAATGAAGGTTTTAGTCACACCTTATTTGTGTCTAAAAGAGAATTAGGTATGATCTACAAAAAGATTAAACCTATAATTGACGCTAAATAGTCTATAGCGTAATAAATGTTAGACTAAAACCAGTTAAAACCAAAAATCATTATCAAAATGAAAGGACCATTTGTAAAAATCGAATCGTCAACAGAATCACCTGTATACGTAAATACAGATGATATACAAAGTATCGAATGTAATGGCGGTTCTATTACAATAGAAACCGAAAATCGTACTTGTTACGATGTAACACACGTAAACAGTGTAAAATGCGAATCTATTGACGATGTCGCAGAAGCGTTGAACAATACTTACTAAGACTGTTAATGTATGGAGAAACTAGTAGCAATTACCACATCAACAGAAACTGTAGGTGTAAAGATCAAGGATATTGAAAGTATCTACAAAGATACTGAAGGTATTCTCAGTATTCAAACAGTAAATTCAACATTACATGATGTAACCGAAGTAAACGGTATTTATTGTGAAGATGTTGAAGATGTCGTATCTGAAATCAACGATACTATAGAAAGCTGTTAACACAAAAAGAACATGATAACAATCGGACGAATCACAGTAGTGGGACAACCAGACGTTCTGTTACAGAAAGTTGTAATGACAGAATTAGGTCCTTTAACACTACAAGGAAAAATCTTCTTTAAAAAAGATTATGCATTTAATGCTGGTGTCATAGACATATTTGAAGATACAATCTGTGGTATTTTAAGAGATACACCAATAAGTGTTAATATGACAACAACAAGTACAGACGACGAGAGTTTACCAGTAGCTATAATCAAAAATACGTGTTATCAAGTCGTAACAGAAGTTAATTTCATTATAGAAAGACTTGGAAATAAAGACAAAAACATATTTAAGGTTTTGTCAAGTCTTGTCGAAGTATGCCTACGATACGCTATCAAAACAAAAGAAACAAAAGATCTCTATGAAGCAATCGAAAAAGACTTTGAGATGTACAAATCAGATACATCCACCAAGGAAGAAGAATGTAACTAAGGACAAGCTTGGTAATGATCGTAATCGTCTTTGGTTAAAAGATGGTAATACGACAATGTTGTTGACAAAAGACATAACATCTTCAGCAGCACACGTACTAGAAAGATTGTTTAGAACATTCTTAGACTCCAACAAACTCAAGACCTCATTAACATTCTTAATAACTAAATGACAGACGTAAAAAATCTTGTGACATATAATACTGCAATTGAACTTAAAGCCTTAGGTTTTGACCAATACTCTACACATTATTGTATAGAGAAATTAGAAGAAAATAAACCAAAAGGTAGAAAGTTCAATTGCATTATGTCATCTTATCCAACAGATTGGAATCATGTTGACAGTAAATCAAAATTTACAGATGACATAATATATCTCTATGTATCCGTTCCAACTTTATATGAAGCAATTAGATGGGTATCTAAAGAGATAGAAAAACGTATTATTCACATATCAGCACAAAGAAGAACTACTTTCAACAATTTAAAAGAAACTTCAATATTTGCAGAACCTAGTTATATTAAAATTGTGCTGAAAAAGTTGATAAAAATCCTAATCAGTGGTAGGAAGTCCATTGAAAGTAAAAAAACCAATCAAAGTTATGACAAAAGAAAGTAATTTCGACCCTGGACACTACATCGGTTTTGGAATACTTCTTTTACTTTTCACTTTAAGTGTAGTAAGAGGTTGTGCACAAACAAAAGCACAGTATGACACCGTTGTATGTAAAACTGAATGTATTGATAAGTACATTGAAGAAAAGACAACATCTGGTAAAATCAGATATTATGCGATCTACAATGATACAAAAAATGACATTTCGGAGTTAATTCCTGTATCTCCAAGTGTCTTATCATACATCAAAACGTGTGAAGCAAACAGCATCAAACCGTCATTAGGCATCAAGCTTAAAAACGGTCAGATCTCATCTATCATCCGGTTCAAAAACAAATACATAAGAAAATGGGCAAAACGATAGGAAAATTAGTACGAAGAAAAACAGTAAGCGGAAAACTCATCGGTCCGTATCTGTTCGTAGTAAAATCAAGTAGATGGGACACATATGTGCTTAATACAACAAGCAAGAAAAAGACTCTTCATTATATACAGAAGAAAAGCATGCGTATAATGAAGAACTTGATCTTGCCTGTTGAAAGCAAAACGTTCAACGACATTGTACGTCGTAAGCAGAGAATCATCAATCACTCTGTAACAACAAAATACAATGAAGTTTTTACAAAAGACTTTGATGTCATTAAACTAGTAAATGCGTATGGAGACTATGCTTACTTCAAATTTGTAAGCGCAGAACTCAAAGAAGACTTCGAAACGAAGAAACACTACATACGTATATATTTGGGAGATTTAATTTATACAGACTAGTATGAAAACACCTAAACCCGGACAATTCGTGTCTATACAAAACAAAGTATACCGAGCTGTAAAAAGAAAAGACGGGTGTAAAGGATGTATATTAGATGATATCTATTTATGCCCAAATATTAGTGATAAGCGATATCATGAGACTTTTAATTGTGCAGAAAACGGTATAATAATTGTAAAAGCATGAAAAAAACGACTATTGTATTAGTATGTGCATCATATTCCGCATCTTTCGCATGTTTGTATGCATTATATGAATTTTTAAAACATTGCGATGCAATACCGATGCCATGTTGTGTGATCATAACTGTTATGTTGATTGGACTTGTTCTAAGCTTCATGATAGCTGGAAGTGTTCTACTCGATGACGAATAATTGAGTTGACTAAATTTGTGAAAGGAGGTTGTTGCATACCTCTTTTCACTTAACTTTAGTACACATTTAAGTGTGTATGTTGCGAAAACAACTAAAGATGCAAAGGTTTATTCCAAGTTCCATAAAAACTGGACAAAAAGTTTATAAATTAATTAAAATCATTTATCAAAAATGAAAGAAAAGTTTGTAAAAAACCGGTTTATCGGTATTGTAACATTCGTAACCTGTATTATCATCTTGTTTATGACGGCGCTCGTAGTAACGTCATGTGATCATCGATCCGAACGAAAACAGCAGATTCGCACAGAACGTCGTAACGATTCTGTGTATATTGCGCGAACAATCGACGAGGCTTTAAACCCAACGTTCGACAACGTTCAAGAAATCTGCAAGTACAAGGAACGATCCGCAGAAGAATCCTGTACAGACAGTATCTTCATTAACATGCCTTATGAAACCTTCATCAACGTCGCTACAGTTGTATACAACCGAGATGGCTCGTTAACAAAAAACGCAGTCATAACGGAATATCTACACGGAAAAACGATATACGACAATCTTCAACGAAAACAACTACGTGAAGATTATGCGTACGAGAAACATACTGTAGATACAATCATTGATGGTAAACATTTTCAACTAGTAAAGGAAGGAGTGACAAATGCCAAGTAAATCGATTCGTACTGTCGTGATTTGTTATCACGGCACACAATTTTCTGATGATGAAATTAACGAATTGTCAGAGTTTGTAAAAAAACACACTACAAAGAACACATCTATCAATATCCATTTGATGGATAGTTGTGAGTTGGCTCAATTAGCAGCATTGCATGCAAATGCAGCTGTTTTTGAGAAAGTCGAAGATGACGATCCTGTACAGAGTGCGTGTCTTTTGATCGGAACAATGTATTTTGACATTCTGTCAAAAACTGACTTGTTCATGCAAGAGATTATATTTGGTTACCGATTGGGTTCGGATGCCAAACGTGCTGTTACAGAAGGTAACAACAAAGCTTTGATCAACGCAATAAAGATTCTCGGTGAAGTTGATCCACCAGAAAATCTGAAAAACAAGTACAAAATCACACCTAAAATTTTAGGTATGATTAAAAAGGTAGCATCAAACATCTAAACAATCGTTTTATGTGTCAGAAAAAACAAAAACCACAGAAATCGGAGTATTCAAAACCATGTCATGTACAAGCAAAGCCTTACAAGCGTGAAAAGAAAAACGTGAAGTGGGAAGACGAAGATGACGATTTCTAAAACAACATCTTTTTTATAAACTTAATTTATTAACATTTAAAACATTATCAAAATGGCAAAGGACAAAGAAACAAAGAAGGTGAACGTAACCACAGTAGACGAGGACAACGTAATGGATCAGATCCGCAAGGGCAATCTCATGCCTACCACGCTTCATGAGAAGGTGAAGGCAGAGATGGAACAGGAGAAGGAGGAGAAGCAGAAGCGTCTTCTCAAGAACGCAATCGGAAAAGCGACATATGAACAGCGTCGCACACTCCTTCAGTTACGTGCTCGTCGTCGTGAAGACAAGATCACCAAGGAGAAGCTCACTCGTGCAAGTGAGCTGCTCGACAAGCTTACAGGTATCTGCTCGAAGCCGGGCGATAACTTCAACAAGCCTCTGGACGAGAAGGAGCTCATTACTCCGACTCAGTACAAGACCGAGCTTGAAAAGCTCGATAAGGACATCTCGGACAAGATTAACGAGAGCAACAAAACTCTGAATGACGAGCTTCGCGAGCTCAATGATTCAGAAATCGGTGGCTACCGTTATTCTTGGTACGACTAAACGTATGTTTTCTCCAGCAAAAGAGCCTTTGAGCCATTGCGTATAGAGAGGGGGAAGTGTTCGGGAAGGATGGACATTCTAGGGCCATTAAGAAACACTACGAAACGAATTAACGTTTCCTGCAGAGTCTTAGAACCAGTCAGGGAGAAAACATTACCGAATTCACGGTATAATAATATGAATAACATGATCAAAGAATTAGTTTAGCGAGTCATTGAACCTATAATGTCTTAGATAGCCCCGATAGTGGTTAAGATATTATTCTAAACAGAATCAAAAATGTTATAAAAGCAACGTACAAGAACCTTTGAGTCAGTACATCACTGCTTATGATTTAAGCATAGAAATAAAGCGTTCTAAGGCATTCAAATATGTTAAGTGAAGTAGCTAATCACAAGACGTATGAAAGTGTCTTAGAACGCCTAAAAACAAGCTTAAATACAATATTCTGTCTGATCAACAGAATATTACAAAAGATATTTACGCGTATGAGGTAATTTGGTAAGACCTGGGTTCGACTCCCAGCACGTCCACAGAGAAAAGCGTCACCTAGTGAGTTTTTCAGTTCTCACATTTTAATAAAAAACTGAATCGGGCGTGTATTGGCATTTGATTACCAAAGGAAGTAAATACATTAAGCGTTTATATATAAATTTAATTGACAACTATAATGTTATAGATTATACCCACGTAGCGTGAGTTTAATCTGAGTGTTTCCTACTAAAGTGGAGGAGGGTGTCATGGTGTACATAAGGTTTACGTATGCGGTTCGATTCCGCAACACTCACGACTAACATGATTAAATTAGATTTAACTAGTAGAATTGTCGTAATTCTTGTATTTAGGTTAGCAATGTGAATACACGGTTCGTGAGAATAGTGTATTTATTTATATTCGACTATGGTTAATACTGGATATAAAGCTATGTTACGGGACAGAGTTCCGTTAGTAGTAAACCTAGCGTTGTTATGGAATAATTCTAAAACAGCCTGGGTAGATCATGTTTATAAGAATTTCATATCTATTTATGCATCTAAACTCGAAAGAGATAATGCCACACGTATAGTGTTAGGTATTAAAAAGGGAAATAAAGGATTTGATTTTCATAAAACAATAGATTGGAATAATCTATCATCTGAGTCTAATTCATCTAAAGTAAACATCTATGAAACAAAAAAGCATTGGATGTTTGTTGAAAGATGGGTAGACTGGTTCACAACGAATTATGCATATATAGAAAATGCATACGTTACTTTTATTACAAGTGGTCACGATAAAAATGAAACAAAAGAAAAAATAAAGCGTGAGTACTTGGACTTTCTCGAAGACTGGGAGCAAGAAGATATGATGAATTTATTAATAGAACATTTCGACATATGATTAGTTCCCCAAATTATTTAAAAAACAGACTCTTGTGCGAAGCAATTCGTACAGGAATGAAGATTCATATACCAGAAACATTAGGCGAAACGATAGATTTGTTACGTAACATATACAATCAAGGCGCATCAAATAAATTGTATGAACCAATGTTACTAGTTAGAGATGGATTTTCAAAAGAAAGTAGAGAATTACTAGAAATTATAGCGAATGACTACGTAGTACAAAACAATGCTGTTTGGATATTTACAGAAATCTTCTTAAATATAAAGAAAGATTCTGACTTAACCTCACAAATAAAAACACGCATAATATCCAGCGCAATGGATAAATTACTACCAAAACATTTGTATATATATTTCTGTGATTCTCTAATTGAGAGCGTCAAATGTGCAAAAAAAGCACTGATGCTCGAACAATTACCTTTTTAGGTAATATCCGCGTCTCCTTGAGAGTAGTGTTTGATCACAGCGCGGAACTAATGAGCAACCGACTCTTACAGCAGTGACAGCTTAATAACCGGTATATAATATTTTGTTGATTATGAAGAATCCTAAGATTACCCAAGAGGAGATTCGTCTAATCAAGGACGCCAAAGCAGGTAATACACTTGCTTTTAATAAACTTTTTCATCGATATAAAAGCTTTGTAGACCATGTGTTGTATTCATATCTAAAAGATTTCGATGAAGCTCAAGACTTAACAAATATAGTCTTCCTAAAAGTTTATTACAAACTCTCGTCGTTCACAGACTATTCTTCATTCGGAGGATGGCTGCGAATCATTGCTAATCGAACTGCAATAGATTATTTGCGTAAAATTGGTGACAAAAACAAGTTTCTTGGAGATGATGACAATAAAATGTCATTAGATCAAATTGAGTCGAATGAATGTGATACTGTCAATCGCATAACATACGAACAATTATTGGAGGAATTTGACAGGTTTTCTCCTATACACAGAGAAATTTGTTTATTATTTTACAAAGATAATCTAACTGTAGAACAAATTAGCAAGAATCTGTCTATTTCGACCGGTACGATTAAGTCGATCCTTTCTCGTACACGAGCGAACATTAAAAAATCACTCAAACTTTAAAAACATGTTTGTACTTTGGTTTATTATCGGAATAGTTTTGATTTGCTGTATCTCTCGATACAATGAGTCTAACAAATTGTTCTGGACGTTGTTTGCATCCTATGTAGGAGCTTTTGCTCTTACAACAGTGTTGCTATCAGCACACAATAAGCCGAGTAAGGAGAATGTTGATCAGGTGTATTCCACACAGTTGTGCGAAGATACATCTAATGCCATGTGTGCATTGTTAACAGATGTATTCAGCACCACCAACGGAACAGAGAAATCTGAACCAGTCGCTGTGAGTAAGAGTACACCTGAACCAATCAACATTCGAACTATCTCGGAGGATTGTATGTTAGGAATTGTTAAACCGTTCAACCCACAATTATGTATACCTATTTCGACACATCTTGATCAAAACGATCTATTTTTGGGAGTATTAACGTGACGACATAAAATGTCACAAGTAATTAATCTATTAAATTTTTCATTTTTCAACAAATTTAATTTTAAAAGACATTATCAAAATGGCAAACAATAAGAAAACAAAGACAGCTGCTCCTGCAGCTAAGAATACTACTGAGGTAACATCTACTTCAGTAGAAGTAATTGACGTTAACAAGCTCAATCAGCAGCTTAACAGTAAGTCAGACACTGGTCTTGACGCAAACCACCAGGTGGACCTTCTGAACGGTCTTAAGACGTTCTTCCACGACGATCCGAACGCAAAAACACGTTTCGGTGAGGCTGTTGTGGAGAAGATTGATGGTATTACTGCCATCGGCTTCGTAACAGTTCTCGTGAATGAGATCGTCTCTGCAAAGACACCTTTCGCAGTTAAGATGAGCTCTGCTCAGCTTGGTGCAATCACAGAGGTAGCTCCTATGCTCGGTATTAAGATTGATTCAAAACTTCTCCCCGCACCTAATGCGGACGGTACCGTACAGGTTCCAAGCAACGCTGTGGTAGTTTCTAAGGAAACTGAAAAGAAGGTGAAGAAGGAGAAGGCTGTTGTAGACGAAAAGCCTACAACTGATCCATCGAAGATTACCAACGACGAGCAGCTCAAGAAGTCGCTCGTATTCATCCTTGGAGACACGTCTGCGTCTACACGTCCATACGATCGTATGGTTCGTGCAACTGAGTTCTTTCGCTCGGTACGATCGCTTGAAGCGTCTAAGCTTGCTAACGCCGATGAAAGCAAGACCAAACTTGCGGAGATTAAGGCAAAATCTGTTTCTGATCTCCTGGAAGACATGCGTTTACTTATCGGAGAATGCCCGTTCTCTACAGTAGGTCTCGCACACTATGTGTACAACCAGGCTGTTGAAACTAAGAACCCAGTATCTCCGTTCATCATCCTCTATCGTTCTTCTCGAAACAAGACCACAAACGCAGGTCTTGAGGACTCTACTGTAGCAGCAATCGTTAAGGTGCTCGTTAACTGGAATGTTGACGAACGTCTCAAGGAGTATGAAACAGAATACAAGCGCAAGGAGAAAACAGTAAAGGATAGCAGCGAGAGTGTTCGTAAGAACATGCTTGAGCCGGTACAGAAGAACATAGACTATTGCAAGTCTATCAAGGAATGTATCAGCCATCCTAACTTCGATGCTGTTGAAAGCCTCATCGACGACTTCAAGGGAGAAGACGTCAAGAAGAAGAACAAGGCAACATTCATCGTACGCAACATTATCGATCTCTGGATGCCCGACGTTAAGTTCGATGAACTCGAATCTAACGAGAAGAAGGACGAAATCCTCGAGAACGTCAAGAAGCGTGCAGGTGTTATCGTGAACTCATTCCTCGATCCTTTGGAGCAGAACATTGCTTACAAGGAGTTCTCAACTGCAGCTAATGCAGAAAAGAAAGAAGGAGAGTAGTCAAAAAACTAATTTCGGCGATCGGAAACACTATTGCAAATCTTGATCGCCGTATTAAGGCAGCTGTACACGCATTTAAACACGCAATCGATTAAACTATCAAAGTTATGAGAAAGTTGACAACAATTTTGTGTAGCATTGCTTTTGCAATATCCGGAATTTGCTTAGCTGATGCTGTTACAAAATCAGATTCTATTCATGGAACTCAAATGATGGCTGCAACAATGCCAACAGTTGACATGAATAAGATGCAGTTTCCTGTTGATTTACAACTCAACAAACGTGCACAAGAGAGTAAAGTAGACACTGTACGTGATACAGTGTATGTTTCACAAACAAAATCTATTGAGGTAAACGTACCTTGTAGAGTAAAGACGAAGACAGTCCACGTCCCAGTTCTTTATATAGCAACACGTACGGATGTGAAGGAAGACACCGTTGATCATAAACCTACTTATATGTACAAAGTACATAAGGTAGGTGAATATGATCTGAAAAAGTTAAATTCCTCTACGGATGTTAATTAGCATTATATACCTATCTACAGCTTTGCGCTGTAGGTAGATATATATCGTAGGTAAGTACATATAGTAGGTCCCATTAACCTATGTACGAAAAATAAAAAAATAAACTTGGTTCGAGAATATGTTAGCCTTCTCAAAAGGTGAGATACCCAAAAGGTAGAACGAAATACATATGTTGTGAAAATTCATATGTAAGAGGACAGAGCGTCATTATCAAGTCCTAATGTCCATGAGAACCGTCTGGCGATGGACCTCTTAAATACGCATAAGTCTCAAGAAGAGCAAAATGATAGTCGTATCGTAATTACATTCAATGATACTAAGAATGTACAAACGTAACACGAGTTGAAACATACTTACGAAAAACTTACACTGTGGGAGAATGTATACATGGTATGGTACAGTCTGCAATGATATCGGTGTACGACGAGAAGTAGATCCAAAATAAGTATGAAGTATCAAATCTGTAAGCTGTAGTATAGTGTTCCTGGACGCCAAATCCAGTATGAAGGTATGAAAAAATGTATGGAGTATAGCAATATTGTGAGGATAATACTCACAAAGTATATCGTAAATATGCTGTCTATGTAAGTCCTTGCTGTTAGATTCAGCACATCTCCGTTGAAGGGGAGCCAGTGATGGGGTAAAACGACTGAATATATGATGAAGTACGACCGACAGGCTTTTGTAGTTTATCGGGATATAAAAGAGAAACTACCAGGAGGGTGGGGCAGACCCTTAGTTGATGAAAATCATGCGCGATACGAGACCGCGAACAAAGTCTGATATGATATAGATGCAATTTGGTAAGCGAAATTGTGTTTATAGTCTACAAGGTAGTGCCTTGTAAGAATTTAGGTGACAACTTGACAGTCAACAAGAAACAATCAACAATCACGAAGATGAAATAATGGTTATACATTCCAGTATATCTTGCAAAATAATCTTTCGTTTCAATACAAAACATAATATAAGATTTTTATCTATATACATATATTATAGTCCCTGTGGGATAGAATCCGTTAAACTATAACTGCGTATATAAATAAATTTATATATCTTATATGAAAATATGTAGCGATAAATAAGAAGTAAACAAGTTATTAACAAAAATTGAATGTCCCCAGATAGTGAAAAAACCTACGTTGTAAGTAGGAAAGTAACGAGGTCTGAAGTTCGAGTGCCAACCGTTATGATAACCAGGAGTAAAATACAGACAGCAAATCTGTATGTAAATCGAAAGGTAGATCTAATACATGGAAGTGATGGGCAGCTTTAAGGAGTCATGAGACGCAGTGCAGAAGCGTATGCAGGTGATGTATCGGAAACATCTTTTACTATCTACTGTCTATAGATGTGTAAAAAGCTCTTAAAGTGGGTGACAAGCGAAAATGTATGAGTTAAAATCTCAATATTCGTGCACTATAAACAAATGAGGCAAGCACTTGCCAATAGAAGAAAACAAGCCGTAGGGTCTCTAAATATCCTCTGGAAGATATAAGACCGTTCGATAATGAAACGCACTCCTCGCGTAAAAAGCTACACACGCACGTAGTAAGTATAGGAAACCGTCGACAGGACATCCTTGGACGTTAAAACAAGGATGCGCGGCAACAGCTAAGTTGCAAAATGAAATTTTTTTGTAAATTTATAGGGGAACTAACAAAGATATTTCAAAACAATTTTCGTGGGTATGATACATATTGTGCATTAGTCTTTTTAAGAAATTTTGTCGATTGTATAACAATCAGTATCAAAGAATATACGGATTAACTTTCGTATTATGTTTTTATAAAAATAAACATTACAAAAAATAGATATGAGATTGAATTCTCTGATGTAGCATTCTAAGCTTTACACACTGTATATGAAATGGCAAAGCTAATCCTACCGTTGGATTCCTGTTATATAGATTGAGCTTCATTTTAAGGAATATAAATATATAACTAAATATACAAAAAGCGTGCTTAACATTTGAACAGCAACTACACACATTATCTATATAAAAAGCACCTAAGCGACTCTCCGAAGCAGTGCATTTTTCTTTTTTCTTTTAATTCACATTTATTAACAATATATCGTTGGTTTAATCAAAAACGATATCAAAAAGGATATATTATGAACATAAACATTCAGACAACAGTAGCGAATAATCGCACCCCACTTAGTATGATAGGTAGTAACCTTGGTAAACAGTTTTTCCAGATTGAGGTCCGTGACTGCTGGCCCAACTTCGAGGCAGAGAAGAATGCAGTCCAGATGGAGAATAACCAGAAGCTCATCCTCAATCGTTCACCACGACGTTACCTGATTAAGGCTAAGGATATCATCAGCGTAGCAATCGGTACAGATGTTACTGGCGATCCAGTAGTATTCATCAATCCGAACAGCGACGGCTCAGCAGATGTTACCTTGCCGGTAACAAACGACATGATTTCCTATGGCATAGTAACTGCTGAGGCAGTAAAGGAGGCACTGAAGGGTGGTCCTTCTAAAAAGGCTTTTGTTGACCCGAAGAAGCTCGAGGGCTATCTTAACGAGGTTAACAACAAGGAGCTTTCATACATCCGTACGCTTAAGGACTCTCTTAACCGTATGGAGCAGGCAATTCTTTCTGCTATCAACGATAACAGCAAGAAGGCCAGCGATTATATAGCACAGATTAGCAAGCCTGCAAGTCCGTCAGGTAATGCATCGGCAGACGTGCAGATTAATGTTCATGAGTAATGGCTAAGCGAATCTTGTCAAAATCATCTGTATCACTTATAAAGTATCTTCTTTGTGATACACGAATATCTGACAAGGTTTTTGACAATTCAAAAGATAAATCAAAGTACAAATCTATCTCCATTCGTGAGGACGGTACGATTGTACTTGGAAAAACACCTTATCTTTTCTGGAATCAGTTTTTAGCCTGTCAGATAAAAATACCTTTTAATGATTTTGCATTGAAGGTATGGGACGCTCTTGTCAATTTATCTATTGGCAATAATAGTGTCGCACTTGAAAAAGGACTTAGTACTGAGATTGCTAAGCTTTCACAACGTGACGGTGATTATGATGCGGTCGTAAAACGACTTGTTACCTGCTACGAACACGTATGTAATAACAAAGGTGATGTGCCCTTCGAGGGGGGCTCGGTGAAGTCGGAACTGAAGCATACCTCTGTTAATCGCGTAGAAGTACCAGATAAAATCGTAATCAACGTCAACGGAATGGAACGCAAGGTAATCCCTTTCAGAGATAGTGCTGGTGATAAGTTTATAGATATAGAATACGGAGTATCTGGAGTTAAGATTCATTAATACAAGACACTAACTTCTAGGGGTTTTAGTAATGTATTATCTTAGATATTTACATTACATCGTTAAGTTTTGATGATGAATAACAAAAGATATAACGTTTCAATGTCTTAATTTATCAACAACATATATTTAATCACATTATCTGAAAAAAGTTTTAGAAATAAAACTTGAGATCATATTCGAGGATTTTGATCTCTAGGATAATGTGGTTAAGCTTATTATTGAGTTGTAACAATAATAGGTACCAGG
>OMDA01000505.1_pt1 | contig 20108 bp, 18 predicted proteins | sample 1645141 | NCBI WGS metagenome assembly OMDA01 (sample SAMEA103958151, study PRJEB25191) | human gut metagenome | reverse complement strand
ACTTGTCTCCGCTCGGCTTTGCCGCTTGCCAGAGCAAGAAGTGCACCAACCGAGCAAAAACGGATTGCCTGCTTGGGGAATTTAACAGCGGATTAAACGGATTGAACGGATTCGATGGATGCGTAAAAATCCGATTAATCCGTTTAATCCGTTGTTAAAAAAATCTTGTTGGATACGTAAAAAAACCGTTTAATCCGTTGTTAAAATATCGTTGGCTGCGTAAAAAATCCGTTTAATCCGATTATTTACGCATCCAACGAATCCGCTTAATCCGATAAATCCGTTGTTTAAAAAGTATCAGCACAAATATGCATCTATATTAAAACGGCAAAAAACAGCAAGCGGTTATGTTTCTTTAACGGCAAAGATTTTGACATTTTATATTAATATGTGTAACTTTGCTCAGTTTAAACTTAAGCAACAATGGAAATAATCGACTTCAGCAAACAAAACTCTATCATCAACAAGTACATGGCGGAGATGCGCGACAAAGACTATCAGTCGAACCGCCTCCTGTTCCGCAACAACATAATGCGCGTGGGCGAGCTGATCGCCTACGAACTGAGCAAGACGCTCGACTATGAGACGCGCGACGTGCAGACGCCGCTGGGCACGGCGAAGGTGAACGTGCCGACAGACAAGCTGGTGCTGGGCACTATCTTCCGCGCCGGTCTGCCGTTCCACCAGGGATTCCTCAACATCTTCGACCACGCCGGCAACGCTTTCGTGAGCGCATACCGCGAGTATGAGGACAAGGACCACACGAAGGTGGGCATACACGTGGAGTATCTGGCTACGCCCGACCTCAACGACGCTACGCTGCTCATCGTTGACCCGATGCTGGCTACGGGCGGCTCGATGGAGATGGGATACAAGGCGCTGCTCACGAAGGGTAAGCCGAAGAAGGTGCACGTGGTGTGCGTGATGGCGGCGCCGGAGGGCATAGAGCATATCCGCAAGACGTTCCCGGAGGACACTACCATCTGGTGCGCTGCGATCGACGGGGGACTCAACGAACACAAGTATATCGTGCCGGGATTCGGCGACGCCGGCGACCTCTGCTACGGAGGAAAGATCTAACGACCTCTTGCCGGAGGAGCCTCCCACAGATTGCACGGATTATCACAGATGCTACTAACAACGCACCCTAACATCTGTGCAGATCTGTGGATTCCGTGGGAGAATCTACGCACCCTAACATCTGTGCAGATCTGTGAAATCTGTGGGAGAACATCAATATTCCCACAGAATCCACGGAATTCACAGAACCTTCTTGCTGAGAAGAGCCTCCCACAGATTGCACAGATTATCACAGATGCTACTAACAACGCACCCTAACTTCTGTGAGATCCGTGGATTCCGTGGGAGAACCTACGCACCCTAACATCTGTGCAGATCTGTGAAATCTGTGGGAGAACATCCTCAGCAAGAACTTCTGTGAGTGGATTCCGCGGGAGCCAACCAAGTAACAATATATAAATATGTATATGACAATCAGGACAATAGCCATTGCGCTGTGCGCACTGCTGACAGCAGCGTGCACCAACACCGACTACGAGTATGCGTCGGAGCGCTGCTCCTTCTTCTTCAACAACCAGGTGTATCAGGACGTGACGCTGCAGAGCGCACTCAACCCACTCTCGCCCGGCGTGTTCTGCAATGTCTACGAGGGCACGGAGAACGGCAGACGCTTCATCTACTTCGTGAGCAACCAGGGACTCAGCAGCAAGAAGGAGCCGGCTGGCGACGACGCACGACGCACATACACGCTCGGCCTGTACAACAAGAGCGGCATCATCGTGGGATACGGCAACCTCGGAACGCCACCGACATTCTACGTCTACGACAACCAATGCCCCAACTGCTACGCTGAGACGCAGACCATGGGCTACCGACTGAGGATGAACGACCGAGGCATGGCGGTATGCCCCACATGCAAACGAGAGTACGACCTGAACAACCGTGGCGTGACTGCCAACGGCAAAAAGCTGCTGCGCTATCGCGGCAGCGCCACAGGACCGCTCGGAGTGCTCGTTGTGAACAATTAGGAGTTTTGAATTTTGAGTTTTGAATTTTGAATTGTCGGCTACGCCGATGAGGAATTATTCAATTTTGAATTTTGAGTTTCCAAGGCTTAGAGAGGCTTAGGAAGGCTTAGAGAGGCTTAGAAAGGCTTAGAAAGGCTTATAAAGACAGGAAGAGAGGCTTAGCAAGCCTTAGCAAGCCTCAGAAAAACAGTGAAAAGGCCTTAACAACACGCCCCAAACAGCCAAAAAGCAGCGAAATAATGCACAGATGTGGGGTGTTTGTGCAGCGGAAAAGCCTTTTTATTAGAAAATATTTGTCTATTTGACAAAAAATTTGTTCCTTTGCATCCACATTAAATTAGAAATCAATATTATAAACAATTTAAAACATTAAAATTATGTCAGAAATCGAATCAAAAGTAAAGGCTATCATCGTTGACAAGCTCGGCGTAGACGAAGCAGACGTTAAGCCAGAAGCAAGCTTCACAAACGACCTCGGTGCAGACTCTCTCGACACAGTAGAGCTCATCATGGAGTTCGAGAAGGAGTTTGGCATAAACATCCCTGACGATCAGGCAGAGAAGATCTCTACTGTTGGCGACGCTATCGCTTACATCGAGAACGCAAAATAAATAAACCTTATGGTTTATAGTTTATGGTGTGCACAACCCCATAGCAATCATTCATTGTTATAATTCCATTGTGCACCATAAACCATAAACCATTTTTTTTTGACATTTTTCAGTTACATGGAATTAAAAAGAGTAGTAGTAACAGGTCTTGGCGCAGTGACTCCGTTGGGAAACAATCCAGAAGAAACATGGAACAACCTCCTGAACGGCGTAAGTGGCGCAGCACCTATTACATTGTTTGACGCTTCTTCGTTCAAGACACAGTTCGCTTGCGAAGTGAAGGACCTTAAGGTCAACGACTACATCGACCGCAAGGAAGCACGCAAGATGGACCGCTACGCACAGCTCGCTATCATCGCAGCGATGCAGGCGGTGCAGGACAGCGGCATGAACCTCGACGAGGAGGATAAGAACCGCATCGGCGTCATCTACGGCGTGGGCATCGGTGGCATCAAGACCTTCGAGGAAGAGGTGGGCTACTGGGCAACACACCAGGAGAACGGCCCGAAATTCAACCCCTTCTTCATTCCGAAGATGATTGCCGACATAGCAGCCGGACACATATCTATTATGTACGGCTTCCACGGCCCCAACTTCGCCACTACATCGGCTTGCGCTTCTTCGACAAACGCTCTCGCCGACGCGTTCAACCTCATCCGCTTGGGCAAGGCTAACGTGATTGTAAGCGGCGGTGCAGAGGCAGCCATCACACCGGCTGGCGTAGGCGGATTCAACGCTATGCACGCCCTCTCTACACGCAACGACGACCCAGAGCACGCTTCACGCCCGTTCAGCGCATCGCGCGACGGATTCATCATGGGCGAAGGCGCCGGCTGCCTCATACTCGAGGAGCTGGAGCACGCCAAGGCACGCGGAGCGAAGATATACGCAGAAATGGTGGGCGAAGGCATGTCTGCCGACGCTTATCACATCACAGCATCACACCCGGAAGGACTCGGCGCCTGCCTCGTAATGCAGAACGCACTCGAGGACGCCGGCATGAAGCCGGAGGACATCGACTACATCAACGTACACGGCACATCAACACCGGTGGGCGACATCTCTGAGGCTAAGGCCATCAAGCAGGTGTTCGGCGAAGCTGCATACAAACTCAATATCAGCTCAACAAAATCAATGACTGGTCACCTCCTCGGTGCTGCCGGAGCTGTAGAGGCACTCGCATCAGTGCTCGCAGTGAAGAACGACATCATACCGCCGACAATCAACCACGTCGAGGGTGACGAGGATCCGGAAATCGACTACACGCTCAACTACACCTTCAACAAGGCACAGAAGCGCGAGGTACGTGCGGCACTGAGCAACACGTTCGGTTTCGGTGGTCACAACGCATGTGTAATATTCAAGAAATATGCTGAGTAATCTCATCGACAGAATGAAGCTCCCTTTCCGCAAGGACAAGGAGCTTTATTTGTCTTTACGCAAAATCATCGGATTCTACCCGCACGACATAAGCTACTACAAGCTCGCACTGATGCACAAGAGCATGTACAAGCGCAACGCAAAGGGCAAGCCCGTGAACAACGAACGACTGGAGTTCCTCGGCGACGCCGTGCTCGACGCTACCGTGGGCGACATCGTATACCGCCACTTCCCCGGAAAGCGCGAGGGCTTCCTCACCAACACACGATCGAAGCTCGTGCAGCGCGACACGCTGAACAGACTGGCGCAGGAGATGGGCATCAACCAACTCATTCTCTCAAGCGGACGGTCGCAGTCGCACAACTCATACATGGGAGGCAACGCCTTCGAAGCGCTCGTCGGAGCCATCTACCTCGACAGAGGATACAACGCCTGCATGGAGTTCATGCGCAAACGAATACTGGCACAAATGATAAACATCGACAAGGTTGCTTATAAGGAGGTGAACTTCAAGAGCAAGCTCATCGAATGGAGCCAGAAGAACCGTGTGCGCATCGACTTCAAGTCGATTCTCGAAGAGAAGGACAAGACCGGATCGCCCGTGTTCGTCTACCGTGTGACGCTCGAAGGAGTGGAGGGATGCGAAGGAAAGGGCTACAGCAAGAAGGAAAGCCAGCAGCTGGCGTCGAAACTGACGCTGGAGAAGCTGCGCCGCGAACCGCAATTCATCGACCTGGTGTTCGCAGCAAAGACCGACCGCACGAAGATGGAGGAGGAACCAGTGGAGAACGTGCCCTCAACAGAACAGCCCGACGACTTCATCGTGGTGAGCTCGGGAATGGAGGGAGAAGGTTTTTATAACGAGGATGGCGAGGCTGGCTGTTCTAGCTCTTCTAGAGAAACCAGCTCTCCTAGAGAAACTAGCTCTCCTAGAGAAGCCAGCTCTTCTAGAGAAACTAGCTCTCCTAGCAAGCCTAGCTCTCCTAGCAAACCCAGCTCTCCTAGCAAGCCCAGCTCTCCTAAAGACTCCAAGGCTAAGCGCAGCCGCCGCTCGCCGATGTACCGCAAGGACGAGGCAGCAGCCGAAGCCGCTCCTGCCAACAAGGCAGAGGCAGCGACTAACAAGACAGAGGCTTCAGCCAAGGCAGAACCCGTTTCTTCGGGCCTCACCCCCGCCGACCTCGACCTCTCTGACGAAGACTTCGACCTCAGCCATATCTCGGCGAGAGCACAGAGCCGCGAGGAGATAATCGCTGCTGCAGAAGCCGCAGCGTTCGGAGAAGAATAAAACGTTATTATCCGTAGGAGGCTACGGCATTAGCTTTCCGCTAATGCCGTAGCCTCCTACAGTTACCTTCTCATCGCAATCCTGTAGTTTTAACACCTCAACATCACAACATCTCAACATATATCACCACCTCAACATCTCAACATCTATCACCACCTCAACATCTCACCACCTCACCACCACAACATCTATCACCACCTCACCACCTCACCACAACAACATCTATCACCACCTCAAATCTACCTTTTTATACAAAATTAACCCTTGTAATGCACACGCAACAAGGTTTTTATTTAATTTTGCAACAAAATACTTACGACTATGAAGAAATTATTACTTGCAACATTGCTTTTGCTCGGTATCGTAACTACCGCAAGCGCACAGCTGCCGAAGGTGATGCTTAAGAGCATCGACGGCAAGTCAGTGTCTACAGACACACTCTCAAACAACGGCAAACCGTTCATCATCGACTTCTTTGCAACATGGTGCAAGCCCTGCAACCGCGAGCTCACCGCTATCAGCGAGGTGTACGATGAGTGGCAGGAAGAGACTGGCGTGAAGGTTATCGCCGTGTCTATCGACCAGGCACAGAACATCAACAAGGTGAAGCCGCTCGTAGACAACCACGGCTGGCAGTATGAGGTTCTGCTCGACCCGAACAGCGACTTCAAGCGCGCGCTCGGCATACAGACCATCCCTTACGTTATCGTTTGCGACGGCAACGGCAAGATCGTGTCTAAGCACAACGGATATACCGAGGGTGCTGAGGAAGAGCTTATTGAGGAAGTACGCAAGCTTGTGAACAAGTAAACGAGTTGACGAGTTGACATGTTGATATGTTGACATATTGACGAGTTAGCAGTTATCACTCCCACCAACAACCCTAACAACATTAACATGAACAAGAAGCTTACGCTCGCTCTCGCTGCCCTCAGTCTGTCGGCAGCCACAGCGAGCGCACAGACCATAAAGGTAGCAAAAGACTACGACGTACAGATTACGGGTAGCTTGCAGACCGACTTCCTCGTTCCGCAGGAAGACAACAAGATTGGTACGGGAACCTACGACGACAAGGTGCTGAACAACACCTACGCTGAGGTTCACGCCCTCTCGAAGTACGTAGACGCCGGCGTGCGTCTTGAATATCTCGACCATCCGCTCCCAGGCTTTGACAAGGACTTCAAAGGCTGGGGTGTGCCGTTTTATTACATCAAGGGCAAGATGAAGAACGCCGAACTCACACTCGGTAACTTCTATGAGCAGTTCGGCTCGGGCTTCATCCTCCGCACATACGAGGAGCGCTCGCTGGGCATCGACAACTCGCTGCTCGGCGGTCGCGTAATGGTGCGTCCGTTCAAGGGCGTGCAGGCAAAGGCTGTAGTAGGCACACAGCGCCGCTATTGGGACACACAGTCGCTCATAGCAGGTGCCGACCTCGAGCTCAGCGTGTCTGAGTGGTCGCAGAAGATGCAGCAGTCGGGCACCAACCTCACGCTCGGCGCATCGTGGGTCGTAAACCACCAGCACCAGAAGGAGGACATCTACGCCGATGCCACACACAAGCTGCACTTCGTAGAGAACACCAACGCTTTCGACGTGCGTGCCAACTTCCAAAAGGGAGGCTTCAGCGTGCTCGGCGAGTATGCACAGAAGACCGAAGACCCGACGTTCGACAAGAACTTCCCGTATATCTACCGCAAGGGCTACGTGACGATGCTCTCTACATCCTACTCGCAGCGCGGCATGAGTATCCTCTTGCAGGCAAAGCGTTCGGACAACATGAACTTCCGCTCACGCCGCACAGAGAGCGGCACAGCAGGCTTCATCAACCACCTGCCGGCGTTCGCCATGCAGCAGACATACGCCTTAGCTTCGCTCTATCCTTACGCCACACAGCCTAACGGCGAGTGGGCTTATCAGGCAGAGCTCGGCTACAAGTTCAACCGCAAGACATTCCTCGGCGGCAAGTACGGCACAAGCGTGAAGCTCAACTTCTCGCATATCCGTGCCATCGAGAAGAACGTACACAACGGCGGCACACCGGGCACAGACGGCTACGGTTCGCCTTTCTGGAAGAGCGGCGAGAAGTACTACCAGGACATCAACGTGCAGATTGAGAAGAAGCTCACCAAGGACTTCAAGCTCAACCTCATGTACATGAATCAGTACTACAACAAGACCGTCGTTGAGGGCGAGGGCGGAATGATTCACTCTGACATCTTCGTGGCTGAGGGTAAGTACCGCTTCAACAAGAATATTACGCTGCGCGGCGAGGCTCAGTATCTGAGCACAAAGGACGACCAGGGCGACTGGTGGTTCGGTCTGCTCGAGCTTTCCGTTCTGCCCAACTTCATGTTCACCATCAGCGACCAGTACAACGGTGCGGAGCACTACTACACATCGACTGGCGCCATCGACGAGTCGAAGGGCACACACGCCGAGCACTACATCAACGGCTCCGTAACCTTCACTCACGGCGCACACCGTCTGCAGGTGGGCTACGGCAAGACACGCGCTGGCTACAACTGCTCGGGTGGCGTATGCCGCTACGTGCCGGCAAGCAAGGGTGTAACAGTATCATACAACTTTAACTTCTAAAGCCACTATTATGAAACTGAAGAATATTTTGTTAGGCGCAGCAAGCGCCATCGCCATTTTCGCAACAGTGGCATGTCAGGAAGTAGATCCCAACGACCGACTCATCTACGTGAAGCCGGCTGAGGTGGGACGCGCGGTGCTCATCGAGGACTACACCGGTCAGGAGTGTGTCAACTGCCCTAACGGCACAAACGCCATCAACAGTATCGTTGAGACTTACGGTGAGAAGAACGTTATCGCAGTGGGCATACACAGCGGTCCGCTCGCATCAAAGGGCAAGACCTCGTTGGCAACCGAAATCGGCGACGAGTACTACAAGCACTGGGACAGCCAGAGCAAGCTCGGACAGCCTTGGGCGCTCATCAACCGCGCCACAGCTCCTAACGAGGACTATAACACTTGGGCAAGCTACGTAGGTGCGCTCATCTCGAAGAAGGCTGCGCTTTCGCTCAGCGTCAACAATATTTATGACGCTACTTCGCGCAAGCTCACCATCGACGTAAAGGCTTTCGGCACCGACGGCAATACAACAGGCAAGCTGCAGGTGTGGCTCATTGAGGACGGTATCGTAGCTAAACAGAAGATGCCCAATGGCAAAATCAACAAAGAGTATGTACACAACCACGTATTCCGCGATGTAGCCAACGGCACATGGGGCGAGGACGTAACCGTGAAGGAGGGCGAAACCACAGAAAAGCAGTACGAATATACGCTACCCGAGAAGTGGAACGCCGAGAAGGTATCGGTAGTGGCTTTCGTTTACGACAACAACGAGGTGCAGCAGGTTACGAAGAAAGCAGTCTTCGCAGAAACCGCTGCTGAATAAACATAATCTGTTTGAGGTTGTACGGAAAAACCGCACAACCTCAAACAATTCTTTTAACAAACCATTGATACCTAACGCTAATTTAAAAAACAGAATAATATGAAGAAAATCATTACACTTTGCTTTGCTCTCTTCTCTGCAGTGGCAATGTTCGCACAGGAGACTAAGGGCATGTTTGAATTCGCTACAGCAGACGGTACTGTTGTACCAAGCGGAACAGTAATAACAAAATCGGACGTCGAAGACTTTACAGATCCAAAAGATGAAGATGATACCAAGCAAATCTCAACAGGTCTGTTCGTAAAACCTATTAAGACAGACTTGAACGGAGAGAAAATCTGCGTGAAGTTGCGTCTTAACGTAGAAAGAATCGACAATGGCAGCATCGCATTCTGTCTGCTTCGCAACTGCAAGAACGCTATAGAAGAAGGAGAATTTGAATCTAACGGCGGTTTTGTAGACAAACTCGTCGACCTTCAGACCGAATGGAGGATTGGCAACGACGAAGAAACCGATAAGGCAAAGTACGGCGAGGCAAAAGCCAAGCTCACATTGGTAGTTTGCCGCAAGGTGTCTCTGGGCAAGGCCCAGATTGGCATAGAGCAGTTCAAATACGAAGATATTGGCGAGAGCTCAACCATAACAGTGCACTTTGTTTACAACGAGAAGTCTACCGACATCAACGGCATCAGCAACGCAGACGCTACGGTAGTGGCACGCTATGCAGCAGACGGTACACGCCTCTCAGCTCCGCAGAAGGGCTTGAACATCGTGAAGCTCTCTAACGGCAAGACCGTGAAATACATTAAATAAAAGAATAAGTTTTAACAATTCAGAAAAGATCAAATCATGAAAAAATTCCTGCTTTCTGCTTTTGCAATGCTGTTGGCTCTCACAGCCGGCGCGCAGAGCTTCACAGTAGAAAAGTCACCGAACCCGCTGGGCGTTCAGGCACCGGCTTTCGGCGCATTCAAGGCTCCTGCGAAGGCTAACCTCGCTGCCAACCAGCGTCTCGTAGGCTACTTCGACACCGACGATTGCGACAACTACGTAGGCGTTCTAAACTTCACCGGCAACAATAAGGTAGCCATCAAGCTTACAGCAGACGACCTTGCTCCTTACTACGGCAAGAAGATTACCGGCGTACGCTTCAATCTGGGTCAGGGCCAGACAGCTAACGGTGTATTCGTACAGAACCTGACACTCGAAAACGGTCAGATTGTTGATATGGCAGACGTCGCTACTTCTGACAAGAGCGTTACATCAGCAGCAGGCGCAACAAACACCGGCGAATGGCATGAGGTGATGTTCGACAACAAGGTAGAACTGAGTTCTTCTTTCCAGGAATTGTTCGTAGGCTTCAACTACAAGCAGACATCAAGCAACTACCCTATCGGCGTTAACTCTGAGGTTGACGGTCCGTTCTTCGTATATGCGCAGGGCGGTAGCGGTGAAACCTGGTACCAGTTCTCAAGCGGCGGCATGGGTCTCGCTATCCAGCTTATCGTAGAGGGCGACTTCGCACCTAACTCTGTACAGCCTCTCGACTTTGGCACTGTCAAGGTTGTATTGGGCAAGACAAAGAACGTTAAGGTAACTTTGAAAAACTTCGGTTCTAAGCTTAGCAACATCGACTACACCATCGCTCTCGACGGCAAGGCAGGCGCCGAACAGCACCTCGACTTCGGCAAGGACTTCGGCGTAGGCGGCAAGCACACGGTAGAGATTCCGTTCGCAGCAGCTCCTACAACTGGCGAAGTTCCTGTAACATTGACCATAACAAAGGTAAACGGCGAGAAGAACGCAAGCACTTCAAACAGCGCTTCTGGCACATTGATTACTCTTAGTAAGGCTTTAAAGAAGGTGACTGTAGTGGAGGAGAACACAGGTACAAATTGCCCTTGGTGCTCACGTGGTCATGTTGCAATGGAGAAAATGAGAAAGCTTTACGGCGATCAGTTCGTCGGTATCGCTTGGCACTACTTCGAAAATGGTGACCCGATGTACTTTACCAACTATAGCGTACCTGGACTTAGCAATGGTAATGCTCCGCAGGCTGTGATAAATCGTAGTTCAAGTGCAATGGACCCGTACTTCGACGCTGTCACAGCTGTAGCTACAACACTCGACGACTTACCAGTTGTTGATGTAAAGGTAACAGGTACATTCGCAGAGGAAGACACTAAGGTGAATGCAAAGGCTTCTGTAGAGTCATTGGTATCTGGCGACTACAATATCGTATATGCTCTTGTAGCTGACGGACTCACTGGTACAACAAACAAATGGAAGCAGAAGAATGCATATTCAAAGACATATGCAGGAATCAATGGTGCCAACAGTAAGTCGGATCTACCGGAAGACCTTCAGCCGTTGTGGGATGCTGGCAGCACATACTTTGCAACATTCAACGATGTACTTATCGCAAGCTCTTACACCAAATCGAAAAACAACGCAACTCTGCCTACACTCGTTGAGAATGGTGTTGTAAGCTCTGAGTACACATTGTCAATGCCGACAAGCACAAAGATTAAATCTGCCATCAAGCATGACAAGGTTTACGTTGTTGCTATGGTTCTTGACAAGAAGGGCGCTATCATCAACGCTGCCAAGTCTTTGGTTACTAACTCAACCGGCATCGAGAACGTAAACAACAGCTCTGAGGCTACCGTTGTGGCTCGCTACAACGTGAACGGTGTTCAGATTGCAGCTCCGGTGAAGGGCATCAACATCGTTAAGATGTCTGACGGCACAACACGCAAGGTGCTCGTTAAGTAATCGGCGAAGCAGTTATAAAGCAACAGAACAGCTTATATAAATGAATATTAAGGCGTTGCCCTCAGCGGGCAGCGCCTTTTTTGTTGCATTTGTTTTGTAGAGTCAGCAGTTTGCAGTAACTTTGCAGAAAGAATCATTAGGGGGCTTCCAGGGGGTGCACTTGAGACAAGTGCCCCCCTGAGAGGTATCAACAGAGCAAGAAGTACACCAACAGAGCTACGTTGGTGCACTTCTTGCTCTGGCAAGCGGCAAAGCCGAGCGGAGACAAGTGCACCCCCTAAAGACGCCCCCTAAAGGCACCCCCTGAAGGTAGCTAAAAACTCTAAAACAAATTACACAGATATACAATGGAATGGATTGACAGTCTTTTCACCATACACTCAGCAGTACAGACGCTGGTAGTGCTGGCGCTGATCATCAGCGTTGGCATGGCACTGGGCAAGTTGCGCATCCGCGGCATCTCGCTCGGTGTGGCGTTCGTGTTCTTCATGGGCATCGTGGCGGGCAGCCTCCACTTCACTGCCGACGAGCAGATGATCAGCTTCGCCGAAACCTTCGGCCTCTCCCTCTTTGTCTACGCCCTGGGTCTGCACGTAGGTCCTAACTTCATAGGCATGATGCGCCACGACGGCGCATCGCTCAACGGCTGGGGCTTGGGCGTCATAGTGCTCGGCACAGTGATGGCGCTCTCGCTGTGTCTCGTACTGCCTATCAGCATCCCCGACATGGTGGGCATCCTCTGTGGTGCTACGACCAATACGCCGGCGCTCGGTGCGGCTCAGCAGGCGCTTGCCACACAGCATATATCGAGCAGCGGCGCCGCATTGGGCTGTGCCGTGACCTATCCGCTGGGCGTAGTGGGCGTCATCTTCGCCATGATACTGCTGCGCAAGTTCCTCGTGCGCAAGGAAGACCTTGAACGCTGCCATAGCTCTGACGACGACAGCACATACGTCGGACAGTTCATCTGCGTCAACCCCGCCATCTCTGACAAGACGATAGCGCAGATATCGCAGTCGACCCACCGCCACTTCATCATCTCGCGCATCTGGCGCAACGGAAAGGTTATCGTTCCGATGGCACAGACCGTGATGCAGCACGGCGACAACGTGCTCGTGGTGACCAACCGCGACGAGGTGGCTGCCATGAACATCCTCTTCGGCGAGCATGTGAAGAAAGACTGGAACCGCGACAAGATAGACTGGAACGCCATCGACTCGTCGGTGGAGAGCCGCGTGATAGTGATGACGCGCAGCCGTCTGAACGGCAGAACGCTCGGCTCGCTGCACATGCGCGAGACATACGGCGTGAACGTGTCGAGAGTGATGCGCGGCGACATCAAGCTGCTCGCAACTGATACGCTCCACCTGCAGTACGGCGACCGCGTCACCGTCGTGGGCACACCCGAAGACATCGACCACGCAGAGGCGTTCCTCGGCAACGCCGTGACGGGCCTCAACGAGCCTAACCTCGGCGCCATATTCTTCGGACTGCTTTTGGGTCTGGCGCTCGGCATGATTCCTATCACCATACCGGGCATGAGCGCACCCGTGAAGCTCGGCATCGCCGGCGGTCCTATCATCATGGGCATCATCATCGGTTCGCTCGGCGCACGCATACACCTCATCACCTACACCACACGCTCGGCGTCGCTGATGCTGCGCAAGATGGGCCTCTCGCTCTATCTCGCCTGTCTCGGACTCGTAGCCGGCAAAGACTTCCTCGGCACCATCATACGTCCAGAGGGTCTCATGTGGGTAGGCATCGGCTTGGTGCTCACCATGCTGCCGCTGCTCATCGTGGGCGCTATAGCGCTGAAGACGCGCAAGTTCGACTTCGGCACCATCTGCGGTCTGCTCTGCGGCGCAATGGCTAACCCGATGGCGCTCAGCTACGCCAACGACACCATCCCTGGCGAACGCGCCGCCGTGGCTTATACCTCGGTATATCCGCTCGGTATGTTCATCAGAGTGATCATAGCGCAAGTAATAATCATGTTTATGGTGTGAGGAGTGAGTTTTGAATTTTGAGTTTTGAATTTTGAATTATCGGCTACGCCGATTAGGAATTATCCAATTTTGAATTTTGAATTCGCTACTCAAAACTCATAAATTCTAAACTCATAAATTCTAAATTGCCAAAGGCAACAATTCAAAACTCAAAATTCAAAATTCAAAACTCATAAATGCAAAACCCTCCCGATTACCGTCACGACACCGTGCTGCCACTCCCTATGGAGGTGACGGCGAACGCTTGGGCTGTAGACGCAGCCTGCTCGGGCAATCCCGGCCCGATGGAGTATCAGGCTATCGACCTCGCCACCGGAGCGCAGGTGTTCCACTTCGGCCCCGTACACGGCACTAACAACATAGGCGAGTTTCTCGCCATCGTACACGCCTTGGCGCTACTCGACAAGCAGGGCGTAACGGGCAAGACGATATACTCCGACTCGCACAACGCCATTCTGTGGGTGCAGAAGCGCCAGTGCAAGACCAAGCTCGAGCGCACACCGCAAACCGAACAGCTCTACCAGATAATAGCACGCGCCGAAACATGGCTGCGCACCCACCAGATAGTGAACCCCGTGGTGAAGTGGGAGACGAAGCGATGGGGCGAGGTGCCTGCCGACTTCGGACGCAAGGGGTAACACCACTTTTTTAAAAACCTAAAACCTATGCTATACGCCATATATTTCATCTACGGACTGTGCGTCATGTTCTACTTCATGATGTCGTGGCTCTTCTACCGCAAGGACAAGGAGATGCTCTCGCGCCTCGTCACGGTGCTTATGTTCGTCATCGGCCTGCAGTGTCTGAAAGACCTTTTCTTCATTAAGCCGATTACCGAACTCGATGAGATAGACTGGATGGTAGTGACAGCTGCCGACATGGTAGCCGTGCCGCTTTATGTCTTCGTGCTCATAGAGCTGTGCAGCCCTACGAGCCTCACACGCCGCACAATCGTATTTCATGAACTGTTGTTCATCGTGCCTTTTGTGCTTCTGTCGTTCACAAGAGACGTTGTATTCTATTATGTCATGGTGCTTGAGGCAGCCGTATACGGCGCAAGCTACGTTATATGGGCAACATTTGCCATCCCCAAGTACAACGCCCAACTGAAGCAGCGCTTCTCCTACACCGAGAACATCAACCTGGGCTGGCTCCGCGCCATCTTCTTCTCGTTCACCTTCATTCTTCTTATATGGATTGTCGATTGCATAAACGTCAACTATACACTCGAGGCTCTGTATATGATAAGCTCGCTGGTGGTGTGGATGTTCATCAGCTACTACATCTACAAGCACGAGTCGGTGCTCGACGAACTCTCCGACCTTGCCGAAGGCGGCAACGAGGAGACGCCTGCGCCTGCAGAAGCCAGCGACACGGAGATGTCGGAGATAGGCAAGCGCATCAGCACGCTGTTCGACAACGACCGCATCTTCCTCAACCCCAACCTCAAGGTGTCTGACATCGCTACCGAGATAGGCACCAACCGCACGTACGTCAGCGCCTTCTTCAATAAGGAGGCGGAGTGTACGTTCTACGATTACGTGAACCGATACCGCATAGAATACGCCTGCAACCTGCTCACGAACTCGGAGGAGAACATCGTGCAGATAGCCGAGAAGTCGGGATTCAACAGTTCGCAGTCGTTTATTCGCGTTTTCAGCAAGATAAAAGGCACTTCGCCCACAAAATATCGCAAGGAAGAAAACGTTTGAACCTCAACGTGTTAGAAAAGTTGTTAATAGATTTTTTACGTTTTGACAACTCTGTTTATCCTTTGTGAACGATAAATTGAGAGTTTGGTAACAAGAGTTTTTGGATCGTACGCTAACTTTGCAATCGAAACCTAAAGACAAGAAATCGTTACTAACATTAATAACTTTAACTAACACAAAACTTATGAAGATAATCAAGCTCATGGCACTGGCTGTCATCCTTATGCCACTGTTGTTCTCTTGCTCAGGTGGCGGTTCATCCGCAGGTATGCTCGGACAGCTCCCCGACAAGTACGCACAGTTTACTGAAGAGAAAGCCGAACTGAAGAAGGAGGCTGAGAACATCAAGACAGAAGCCGACAAGAAACGCTTCCTCGAAAAGTCGGAGAAGCTCAACAAAAAGTGGAAGGAGAAGCTGGAAGCTACAGCAAAGGACCTCAACGGCAAGCCAATCGAGTTCGCCGAGTCGCAGTTTGAGGTGACGTCGCCCGTATCTCTCGAGTTCGAGGAGTTCTCAAGCAGTTCGGCTCTCACACCCAGGTTCAAGGTGAACGGCGAGGCGAAGGCGGCTTCCGACATCACCTCCGACCAGAAGTACTACTACTCTACCGAGAACGTATACATCACCGGCTACGACGCCGAAGGCAAGCAGGTGTACAAGGCAAGAGTGGGCAGCGTAGAGGTGCAGGACGCCGACGGCAAACTGCTCGTGAAGGCAGGCACACCGGTGAAGTTCGACAAGCTCGGCTTCGGCAAGGCGGACGTTGAAGGCAGCAAGCTCGCTAAGAGCTACAAGCTCGAAATGGTAAGATAGGCTGATTGAATGGCGGAGAAACGCTCCGCCACTACCATCACAAAAACTATTAACATAAACCGATAAACCCCATAAAACTAAATAATATGGACGAATTGATTAAAACCGTAAGACAGAACAAGACACCTATTGTCATAGCACTCGCTATACTCATGTTCGTAGCGTTCGGCTTCTGTCCAGCCATCGACGTGGCAGGCAAGGCGAAGATCAACGGACTGAAGGTGCTGTTCGAAGGCAGCGGACTCGGTTTCTCACGATTCCTCTCCGTTCTGATATTCCTGGCTCCAATGTTCGTCGTGCTCAACAAGTCGGTTAACCTGAAGCTGACGGGCAAGCTGAGCGAGCACTTCTGCACGCTATGCTTCATAGCTGGCGTCGTGCTCTGTCTGCTTTTCGCCATTGCTCTGCCCTCTGGCATCTCTCTCTCTTGGGGCAGTTGGCTCTATATGCTCATATCACTGCTCGGCATAGGCGTATGCCGCATAGATATATTCACTAAAAACTAGCTTAACGAATGAATAGGATCACAAGGCGCATTCTCCATTTAGTAGTGTGGGGGTGCGCCTTTTTTGTTTTTGCAGCCGCCGCATGGGTCGGCTTCTGCTGGCTGAAACGACCTCCGTATCTCGTGCCCGACACGTCGGCGTTCGCCACGGGCGACGTGTTCTTCAGCGTGGGCGACGCATGGGAGTCGGTGGCTGTGCGTGCGCTCTCGGGCTGCACATCGTTCGAGGTGTGCGACTCTACCCCGTCTCATTGCGGCATCGTCATACGCTATGCCGACGGTGTGCGTCTGGCGCATGCGTCTACGGTAGCTAAGAAGGTGGTGATGGAGACGCCGGAGGAGTATCTGCGCAAGAACGGGTCTTACTGCATCTACGCCCGCAAGGCGCCCTGCGCGGTGGATACGGCTGCCGTGAGGCGCACGGTGGAGGCGCTGGTGGAGCAGCAGGTGCCGTTCGACTTCAACTTCGACCACTCCTCGGCGAAGGCGCTCTACTGCACCGAGTTCGTGGTGCATGTGCTCGAGCAGAACAATTGTTTCTGCTTCTCAAAACTCCGCAAAAGAAACTATATGTATCCTAACGATGTGCTGAAGATTATTTCAACGCGTTAGAATGTTCTCCCACAGATTTCACAGATCAGCACAGATTGTTAGGCTGCGTAGGTCCTCCCACGGAATCCACAGATCTCACAGAAGTTAGGGTGCGTTGTTAGTAGCATCTGTGAAAATCTGTGCAATCTGTGGGAGGCTCTTCTCTGCAAGAAGGTTCTGTGAATTCCGTGGATTCTGTGGGAATATCGATGTTCTCCCACAGATTTCACAGATCAGCACAGATGTTAGGGTGCGTAGACCTCCCACGGAATCCACAGATCTCACAGAAAGACTTGCTGAGAATATTCTCCCACAGATTTCACAGATGCTACACAGATTGTTAGGCTGCGTAGACCTCCTACGGAATCCACGGATCTCACAGAAGAGAGGGTGCACCCCCTGAAGTTAGCATCCGTGAAAATCTGCTTTAATCCGTTGTTAAATTAACGCATCCATCGAATCTGTGAAAATCCGTGGAATCTGTGGGAGACAAGTGCACCCCCTAAAGGTAGCTTGACAACTTAGAAGTTGCTGTTGATGACGGCGTTGACGAGCTTCCGACCCATTACGTCGTGCTCTCCGGAGCGGTCTACGCCGGCAAAGTCCATCATTACGAGGCCCGTTGTCATGCGACCTTTGATAAGGTTGGCGAGGAAAGCATTGGTATCGGCGGCGTTGGCACGGTAGCCCTCACTGGTAGAAACCGGTTCGGCGGTGTACTCCGTTGAGGTGTATTTGAAGCCCGAGGTGTGATTGATGAACCACATATCGGGGTACTTCGCTGCCACCTCCGCACTGTTCGCCACGCGCAGCAGGCGCTCTATGGCTGCGAGCTTCGCCGTTGTGCCGCCCTCCCACGTCATGTTGTAGAAGTCCTGCACGCAGAGCACGCCCTTCATGGCATATCCGCGCATGGTGGCAGGCTGCTGCCAGTCGACAGCGGCGTCGAAGCGCCATCCGTCAATATATCCGCCGCGCGGTGTGGGTCGGTAGGTGTCGCGACTGAGCACGAGTATGCGACCGCGCAACTGTCCTACGGTGAGGTCTGGTCTGAAGTCGACGAGCAGGTCGCTGTTTTCAGCCAGCGCATAATCGACCATCGCCTCCCAGTGCGAGCCGTCGCGGTGCGACGAGCGTTCGTGCTGCATGATGATGATGGCGAACTCGGTAGGATGCGCCGCAAGCGAGTCGCGCAGCACGTCGAACACGCCGTTGAAGGTCTGCCGTGTGGCAAACTCGCCGTGGTATATCTGCAGCGTGCGCTTCGGCTGGTTGTCGTCCTTATGGTGCTTGCGATACTTCGCGTTAGGGTCTTTCGCGGGCTGCGTGGTGAGCACATCGGGGCGCAGGTCGAAGGCGCGCACGCCAACCGCCCACTGCGCGCTGATGTCCAACTGCTGTGTGCAGGCGATGTAGTTGCCCGCCAGGGTGTCCTGCGCAACGAAGCCGTAGCCTGTGCAGGCGTCGTGGGTTCCGGGGATGGAGAGACGGCACACGCGGCGGTCGTCGTCGATGCGAGAGAGCCAGTCGGATGCGTATGCGGTGGTGATGGCTGCCAAGGAGAGCAGCAGGGAGAGGAGATGTTTCATGTTGTGATGGTGTTATGGTGAGATGGTGAGATATGATGTTGAGATGGTGAGATGGTGAGATGGTGAGATTTGTTGTGGGTGTTTTTGCAAATTTACAAAAACATATTTAATAATGTGAGTCCTTCAGGAATTTTTATTATCGCAGCGATGCTACGCACCCTTACTTAGAGTGAATTCTGTAAGAGAACATCAATATTCCCACGGAATCCACGGAACACACAGAACCTTCTTACCGAGAAGAGCCATTTCTACAAATAAACAATACAAAGCATATGTCAACACATCAACACAACAACACTACAACTGATATGTCAACACTACAACCTCCTTTTTTTTTGAGACAAAAAAAAAGGACGACACGAATCACTCGCACCGGCCTCTCAAAGAATAATGTTACATTAATAGTTTTGAATCATGCAAAAACTGCAATTGGTCCAAAAAAAATAATAACATAATCTTTACCTTAAAATCTATCAAACTACTAACCTAATGAAAAAACATTGCATTCTCTCGAACACGCTGCAAAGATAATAATTTGTGTACGACCACACAAGAAATTTGAAAGTTTTTTATTCAAATTAAGAATAATTTGACATAAATCAAGCCGATTGACTTTCTTCGGTAGGTTTTCAGCATCTTCATCCACGGATGACACGCCCTCCTCCTATGGTTAGCAATCCGTTTAATCAGCTGTTATTTCCTCGCACCCTAAATCCGATTAATCCGTTCAATCCGTTGTTGATTCTACGCAGCCAACGAGATTTTTAACAACGGATTGAACGGATACTATTTTCAGGGGGTGCAGCAGTCTCTGCTGCACCAACCGAGCAAGAACGGATTGTCTGCTTGTGAAATTTAACAACGGATTGAACGGATTAAACGGATTCGTTGGATGCGTAATATCAACAACGGATTGAACAGATTAGATGGGTGCGTAATATTAACAACGGATTAAACGGATTAAACGGATTCGTTGGATGCGTAATATCAACAACGGATTGAACGGATTAGATGGGTGCGTAATATTAACAACGGATTAAACGGATTCACTTGCTGAAAATATTAACAACGCAACCTAAATCCGTTTAATCCGTTTAATCCGCTGTTAAATATCTCAAGCTGCAGGAATCCGTTTAATCCGATTAATCCGTTGTTAAATATCCTAAGCAGCAGAAATCCGTTTAATCCGTTTAATCCGTTGTTAAATATCCCAAGCTGCAGGAATCCGTTTAATCCGATTAATCCGTTGTTAAATATCCTAAGCAGCAGAAATCCGTTTAATCCGTTTAATCCGTTGTTAAATATCCCAAGCTGCAGGAATCCGTTTAATCCGATTAATCCGTTGTTAAATATCCTAAGCAG
>OMDA01000484.1_pt1 | contig 20729 bp, 14 predicted proteins | sample 1645141 | NCBI WGS metagenome assembly OMDA01 (sample SAMEA103958151, study PRJEB25191) | human gut metagenome | reverse complement strand
TGACATCGTTAGCATAAAATTGCACAACTTTTGCAGTTTTAGGTACATCAACATACAGCACTCGTGTGTTCTGACCGCTGATTGGTGTCATAACAATAGGATTGCCCTGCCACTTTGGGGTTTCGACATCACCTGTTCCGTAACGGATTTTGATTGTTGTAGTGGAATCTTTCCAAGAAGATACATTGTTTGTATCTAAATAAAATCTGTATTTTTCAAGCGAAGTTTTCGTATATGTACTGTTACTACCGACAATATCATTATAAGACCTATATGTCTTGAGCGGTTTGTTGACGCCGACATAAAGTCCAGACGCAGATGCCGTACCGCTTGTTTTCAGATTTTTTATGAAAAGCGAAACATTCTGTTCGGCATTGCCCGAGTTAGAAATTTCGGTGCAAAAATATCTTCTCTTTCCTGCCTCCAGATAACCTCCGAAATCAGTAACTGTATTTTCATCGAAAGTAGTGCCGTCATCACTTGACTCAACGGTTTTGATGCTGATGTTCTTACCGTTGCTGATTTTGTACTGACCGCTCCACCCGAGAGAGTCGCCCGATTCCTCACGAGGACGGCTGAACCATGAAAAAGTCGTGGTCACACCGCAAAGCAGACAAAGTACAAGCCCGAGTGCGATTACAATTGCAAATTTTGATTTCTTCATGGTTTCACCTCCGTTTAATTTTTATTGATTTTGCAGATTTACTGCCAGCTGCCGCCACCGTCACTGGTTGCCTTGTAAGTTATCTTTGTACCTCTGTTGTCGGCCAACCAACGGTTCCAGTAACCTGCCGCACTGCCATCGCCTGGTGCTTTATCTGTTCCGAATCCCTTTGGAGTACATCTGTAGAATGTGATATTATTGACAGTTGCAGGAACTGATACTGTCCACTTAGAGTTAGAATATGTCATTTCATATTCCTTCTTTTTGCCGGTATCATAAGCGAACAATCTTGCATATCCATTGGTTACCCAAGCTACGTTTGACTGGTCAAATGTGATTGTAACCTTAGCGTTTGGGTCAAATTCTTCTGGGTCAAATTCTTCAAGTACATTATCGCTCTTGAAGATGTATGTCTTGCCGATTGTACCCTCAAGACCTGGCTGATCTACTCCAGGATACTGTGAGCCACTGCCGTTATTTACAATAACTCTGAAATTGCCGTCATCAGATGTATTGAATTCGTACTTATAGTAACCTGTATCAGAATCTAATGTTGCCTCAGTGCCAGGCCATGGCTTACTGTAATATTTGCTTTTATCAGATGATGCGTAGACATATGCATTATACTTATCCCAGTTGCGTGATTCAAAATAGATTGTTGTTGTTGAATCAGTCTTCTTCGCAAACTTAGCATATACCGTTACATTCGACTTCACTGTAATGTCAAGCGGATTAACTGCATTGTCTGTTACATATGCCTTTGTGCAAGCGGCATCTGAATACCAGCCCTTGAACTCGTAGCCTGTCTTTGCATTTGCTGTGAGTGTTATAGCTGTGCCCCACTCAACTGCATTTGCATCTGCAACATTGCCAAACTCAATTGTTCCGCCTGTTGTGCTGATTGTTTCGTCAGTAACAGCCTGTGCATTGACCTTATACTTGATGAGTTCAAACTTAGCATTGAGTGTTAATTTAGAAGTAACCTTGCTTACAGTATACTGTTCTGATGTTGACACACGCTCTCCTGTGTAATCATCATACCAACCGACAAACTTGTAGCCTTCGCTTGCGGAAGGAGTAGCAAGGAATGTTACGCTGTCATTATAGTTGACTGTAACTGATACGCTCGTCTTTGACGCATCGGATACAGGTGAAGTAAACTTAACCGTACCGTGTGAACCGACAGAAACCGCTTTAATTTCAAATGTCTTTATCATAAACTTAGCATGATAAGTACAATTTGCGGTAACTTTCGGAGTTGTGTACTCAAGCTCATTGCTCTTGAGTGTGCCGTTTTCATCGTACCAACCCGAGAATATATACATATTCTCATCCGAAAGAGTTGCCTTAAGAGTAACGCTCTTGCCGTTGGTTACGATTGTCTGGGATGTTGCACCTGCAGCTGATGAACCCGCCTTAACGGTGCCTGCCGTTGCGTCAACCGCACCGTTATAATAAGCCTTTGCAGTTACAGTGCGTGGAGTAACATCGATAAAATTTGCATAAAGTGTGAGGTTAGCCTTTATTGCCTTGGTATCAATTACATCGCTGGAATATGCACAATTATTAAGAATCGTGGAATCGGCTTTTTTGGTGCAAGCCAAATCCGTGTACCAACCTTCAAATTTATACTGAGAAGAAACAGTTTCTTTGGCAGTTGCCTTAAGTGTTACGGTTGAACCCCACTTAACTGTGGTTTCAATTTTTGTAACTGCCGAACCTAAACCGAGGTTAAGAGTACCGACTGTTTCATTAACCTTTCCGTCAAGAACAGGGTATACCTTAAGGTCAAGGTTTATAAGCTCAAATTTGGCATAAAGTGTTGTGTCATTTTTAATATTTTTTCTGGTGTATTCCGAATTAAGGTCGATCTGGTTACCTTCAGCGTCAGTCCACGCAACAAATTTGTATCCGTCCTTTGATGGCTTTGCAACAAATGTTGCCGAACCGCCGTAGTTAACCGTAACGGTAACAGAAGTACCCGGAGCTACCGCTTCAGGTGCGGTAAACTCAACCGTACCGACATCGGCACCGTCAGCCTGTTTTGCAACAGCCTTTACGGTAAAGGTCTTTATCTTGAACTGAGCGTAATAGGAATGATTTTCCTGAATATTGTTAAGTTCAATTACATTTTCTTTGCTGTAGCTTTTTGTACAAGCTTCATCATAATACCAACCGACAAAATCGTAGCCGGTTCTTGCCGTTGCAGTAAGCGATGTGCTGCTGCCCTCAAGGAAGTTTTGTGAAACCTTGCTTGATGTCTTGCCTTCCATTGTAACAGTACCGCCTGTGCTGTCACCAACCGATGCACCTGTAACCGCAGTTCCCTCAACAAGGTACTGTCTTTCAAATTTGGCATAGAATTTGTATTCTTTTGTGGTATCTGTTGCTGTTATTCCACCGTTATCAAGTTCAACAGGATTTGTAAAAGAAGCATCAGAGTACCAACCACGGAATGTATACTTACTGCTTTTTGGAGTTGCGGTAAGAGTTACTTTTGTTCCGGCAGTAACCTTAACGCTTGTTGCGCCGTCCATACCGCCTGTTACGCTTACTGTGCCCATTAGTGCATTATTATCCCTTTCATCCTCACATGAATAAACGGAAACAATAGCCGGAGGCGCCCAGTAGCCTGTGTTTTGTGAAGTAATAACATAGTTCACCGAATAATTTCTGTTCGGTGCGCTTACGCTGTAATTTTTGCCGTTGTAAGTAAATTTGAATGTAATCGAATGTGCGGCATCGCTGTTAGGATTGGGCAAATATGCAACCCAACCGCTGAGTGACGCTTTTTCATTCGGTTCAAAAGTCATTGCTATCGGAGTTGAACTGTCCTTAACATACATATCAACCTTTGTCATCTGCGATGTATTTGCATATTCACTTGAGAGGAGAATTTTCTGAACCTCTCCCCATGTGCCGTAGCCTTTTTTTGACGAATCCTTATATCCGTAGGCTGTGAATGTCTGTGAATCGGCATCAACACCAGCTTGCAGTGTTGTTGTCCATTTTGCAACATAGCTGTCCTGCGGATTCGCTGTTACGGTTGATTCGCAGCTGTAGAAGGTAACTGCTGCGTTAGGCCTATCTGTATAGTCTGAACCGAGCTTAATAAAATAGTTACCGCTCGAATCCTTTGAAAGCTTTTCATACTTGCTTTTGCCGGCCTGGTTAATCCAGATTGCACGATTGCTTTTTGTAGCCCAACCCGCACCGAGAGATGGATCGCCCGTTGTTTTATCGTAAAAAGTCAATTCTCCTGCCTGGGGACTCTGAGTGATAAGCTTGAATTTGTCAATTGTAACAGTCTGTCCGGCATACTTTGTCTCTCTGCTGTCATCCTGTAACCACACACGCATTGTAACCTTGTGCGGTTTTGAATCTGCCCGAACGGTAAAAAGAGGACTTTCTGCTGTTGAACCCGTGTATGAACCGAAAGATTTGACATTTTCCGGTTTTTTAGTATTCAGGGTTGTACCGGCAACAACCTCTGCCGTGCTGTTGCTCTTACCGCAGACAACCGTATTACTGCCGTCACAAACAAATGAAACACGAAGCTTTCCCTCGTCTGCGTCAGCACCGTTAACCTTGATTGTGGGAACATTCTCAAAATAGAATAACGCCTTTGTTCCCTTTGCGGTAACATTGAAAGAAAAATCAATGTAGTTGACATTCTTATCGTTTACAGTAGCCTTTCTGTATGCACCGGACGACTCGCCGTTTGCAGCTAAGGTCGGAAAATAAATATCTGTACCGTTTGCGCTTGTTGCAGAGGCAAGGTGAACATCGCCTGCCTGACGAAAATATTTTGTAAGATCAATTGTATTTCCGTCATAGCTGTCACCGTAGCCGATATTAGCGTTGGTAAACACATAGTTATCAATTGTACCGTTGTTCAAATCAAGCTTAATGGTTGAAATTGTTTCCACCCATGCAGAAACCGACACGATAGCGATTGCCAACACTTCAACAAGTGCCACAATGCTTAAAATCATGCTTTTTCTCTTTTCTTTGCCCGACTTTTTGCCGATTGCAAGCTTTTCTTTAAAATAAGCCGCCAAAAGAGCAAATCTCTCTTTCATTGTGACACCTCCTTTTTATATTTTGCATTATTAATGATACGTTGCGGTATCATCGTTGGTTACGTCATAAGAAACATTGTATGGTGTGGAGAATATATATTCATTCTTTGCCGGAATAAGCAGAGTGTGATTACCTTTCTCGTTCACAAACTTAAATCCGCTAACTCGTGAGCCTCTCGGTGCACTGCAGTTATCAAGGGTACATCTTGAACCGTCAGATTTAAACTTCATCAAATGGTTTGTTTCTTTGCCTTCATATTTATAAACTACATAAGGTTGATAATTTCCGCTTTTAAGATAATCTCTGAGCCACTGTTTAGTATCCGGAATGTTGAGATACACACCCGTATTTACTTCAGGATCTTCGGAAGATCCTCCTCCGCTTGTCGGAGTTGTGGTTGAAGGTGTTGTTGTTTCAACAGTTGAGCCGCCCGGACTATAATCCCAGTATCCGATACAAGGGGACAGTCTTTGAGCAGTATTATCGGTTTTACCATAACCGTTACCTCTCCTGGCAGTATAAACAAGGCTGCGGTTACCGTTTACAATTCTGCTTTCCTGTAACGGATACAAATCCTTGTCATTTTTCATCCAGTCTTGTACCGTAGTGTTCTTAATCAATTCGTTGTTTACATTAGCCCTGGTATGCCATGAGTTATAGATTATATTATTCGTCGTACTGAATCTGAAAAAGCTTATATCTGTTATTACATCTTTTGGCAACGCAGCTGTCCATGTGTTATATCCGTCTACCGAACCAAGATCTTTCATAACGACAGTTTTCTGAGTTGCATCAGTATCTTTATACTGCATGGTAACTATACAGTCATTTGTTTTAATCCATGGATTCTCTTTGCCATCATCGCCTTTTGTTTTATCAATAAAGGTGATAGCCTCCATATCATTGTAGTTACTTTCGAGTTCAACATCAATTGTAACCGATGCACCTGCATACTTATCATAAACAGACTGATCTTCATACGCACCCTCAAACCACGCTACCAATGTTACATCAAGAGGTTTCTGACCTAAAAGCGTGAACAAGCTTTCGCCTGAATAGAAATAGAAATCAGAAAATGTCTTGCATGATGAAAGCTTCGTAGTAGGAGAGCCGACCATATTTGTTGAGCTTACTGCATTATAATTTTTAGCATGCTCGTCAATAAGAGCACTTGGATCAATTACAGTAGGAGTTTTACTGCTGTCGGTAATAAACGCAAGTCTTAACGGACAAGGATCATAGACCTTCTGATCGACAGGAACGCCGTCATTGTCACGAATAATCTCGGTTGAGCCGTCAAACTTACCGAGAACAGTTTTACGGTCTGCCGAAACAATTGTAATATTATAGCCTTTGATATAAACATTTGTCATATCTGAATCGGCATTAAGCTTAAAATCCTTATATACATATGTTTTATTCCTATCGCCTACAGTTCCTTCACGGAATTTCATGGCAGATGTTGAATCCTTAAAGTTGCCCTCTGACGGGAAGAACATATTCCTTCCGTCAACGCTTGAAGCCTCTTCAAGCTTAAAGTCTTTAACAACAAGGTGGTTTGAAAGATCTTCCTGACCGTCATTGACACGGAGTGCCGCACTTGACTCAAGTGAAAACGCCTGAGAATTAATACTTGCCGTATCTTTTACGGTAAACCATGCCACCGTTGTCACAAGCACAAGAGTAAAAACAAGGAACAATGATACATATGAAATTGCGAGCTTTTTTCTGCCGAGAAGTCTGTTATCGGAAAGTGCAAAAAACGAATTCTGCATTCTTTCTTTCAGTTTCATACTTCATTGCTCCTTTCCTGATTTTTATTTATTGTTGTACATCGCCCTTTGAGAGAACAAGGTTTGCTTTAAACTTTCCGTTTACAAGGGCAAGTCTTGCCTCTGCGTCTTCGCCGTCAACCCACATATTACAGGTTACCATTCCTGTATATTTGTCGTTTTGAGTTGTGTCCTTTTCCAAAGTCATAATTTTTTTCTTTTCACCAAGCTCATATGTGTAATCTCCGTTGTCTGTAAAGCCTTTGCTGTTTGCAACAAGAACCTTACCGAGTGGTGAATCATCATTAGCGGAAACGGATGTTATTTCCCATTTACCGTTTTTTACATAATAACTGTGCGAATATGATTTGCCCGAACTCATGTCTGTGCTTACAGAATACTTTGTTGTATCTAAGTCTGGCTTAAGAAGAATGTTCGGAGCAGGAATCCACAAAAGCTTTGGCATTGTTTCGCTAGTTTCATAATTTGCAACCGAAAACCTTACCGCACCGGTTACGCAGTCTCTTGAAATTCCCTTTGAGACACCGCTTTCACCGAAATCACTCTTATTATCTGCATTTTCACCTGTCAGATTTTTTGCATTCGGACTGATTTTAGATTTACTGTCCAGATAAATATCAAACTTGGATTTTGAACGAACATACAGGTCAAAAGAAAGGTAGTGAACCGAACTGTTAGCAAGTTCCCATTCGTCAGCATCAAGAATAGGAGTAGCAACTCCGTTTTCCTGCTTGAGAGGCGGCTTATAAAATGTGTATCCGTCGCTCGAAACCTCAGTCATCTTGATATCATTAATAAACGAATAATTTTTGCTGTTCAATTCAATCGTATTTTTGTACGCCGTCGGAGCCGGGGCAGTGGCACCGTTCTTAACAACAGCAATTTCAATACCGTCAGGTGCCTGACACTCAACATTTATACCGTCGGCATCAGCTGAACTCTTATCCGTAAACCACGCCTGAATGCCGCAAAAGCCGGCAAGTGCAACAGCGAACAGAACTATTAAATTTTTAGCAATCATTCTGCCCGTTTTTCTGTTGGGCGCAGTAGAGTTTTTCATTTTTGCCCCTTATTCTTTACCAAAGTAAACTGAAACAAATCCGTTTGCTTTCAGAGTTTTGTTATGGAAAACAGTTGTTTTTCTTTTGGTTGCATCTCTTACAATGTTTTCAAAATTCATCACAAACGGTCTGTCAACTCCTGAGAATGTTATCACAAGCGGAAGCCTTCCGGCACTTTTCAGCTTTGAACACAAATCCGAAAAAGCCACTTCAAGGTCTGCCTGCTTTTTATAGATTTTGTAAACATCTGCACCGTTACGGGAATATCCTGCAAGCATAACACCCTTTTTGCTTCTGCAAATGCAAAGAGATCTTACAGACTTTTGAGCGTCCATAAGCTCGTCTGCGATTGAAAGCTTGCCGAATTTTGCAAGCTCTTCGGCATATTTAGAAACAACAGCAACACTGCCGAATCCGAAGTCACGAACGAACAAATCGCCGACATCCTTAATTGACTTGACTTCTTCCTTTGCAAGGCTGATTTTTTCGCCTGCTTTCTTTTCGGCTTTGCGAATTTCAGCCTGAGCCTCTTTTTTAATCTCGGCAACCTTGGCTTTCATACGCTTTTCGCAAGCTTTTTCTGCCTGCTCAACCTTTTTGTCAACCGATTTGTATGCCTTTTTAAGCTCTGACGCATGAGCGGCGTCATTTGCGGCTGATGATTTAAGGTTGGCTTCCTTAATTTCAACAAGCTCATTCCTGTGAGCCTCTTCCTTATCGGCAAGTTCTTTAAGATGCTTTTGCTCTGTTTCATTTGCCTTTGCCGCAAAATCCGCATTCAGCTTTGCTACATAAGTGTTATGTTCAGCCTCTGCATCGTTGAATTTATGGTTAAGCGATTCAACCTCTGCCGAATGAGCGTCGTTCATCTGCTGTTTTTCTTCAGCAAAATCAGATTTCATTTTATTTACTGTGTCCTTGTGCTGAACACGCTCATTCTGAAGTGTTTCCGTAAGATTTTCATTTTTCTCGGTTAGGTCGGTAATCCTGCGGTTATCCTCTTCAATCTGCGCATGGCACTTTTCAAGGCTCTGTGTAAGAGCGGCAATCTTTGCAAGTTGTTCGGCAACCTGAGTTTCAAGTTCTTCGATATGAGCTTTCTGCTCGGCGATAACAGTTTCCTGCTCTTTCACCTTTGTCTGCAAACGAGCATTCTCCTGCACAAGCACGAGAATTCTGTTATTTAATTCTACTATTTTTTTATTGAGTGTGTCAATAGTCTGATTGAGTTCATCAATCGTTTTATTCAACTCTTCAATAGTATCTTTTAACTGCTGATTTTCTTCCTCAAGCTCGGCAATTCTCTTTTCTGCCTCCATCAACTTGAGTTTTGTCTGCTGGAGTTCAGCCTTAACCTCTTCAAGTCGGTCTTCAAGAGCAGAAACCCTGCCCCTAAGAGTGAGAATCTGCTGTTCTTTCTGATCAATTATAACCTTTAAATTCTTGATTTCATTTGTGAGGTCAAGAATTTTCTTTTCGCGTTCACGGATTTCACGAAGGCGGATTTCCATCTCCTCTTTACGAACAGCATCAAGCTGTGCCTGCATAACCGCCTCGCGGGTCTTCTGCGGCTTTGATTCTTCCTCGGCAATTCGTGCATTTTCTGCGTCGTACTGTTCCTTAAGGATTGAACGAAGTCCCGGGTTTGTAGCAATAGACATCATAAAATGCTGGAATCCCATCGCAAAGTAAACATCCTGCTGAACAGTATCTGTCATTTTGCCGTTGTATTCCTCGCTTACGACCTCAAAGCCCTTACGCTTGTAGCTGTCGAGAAAGTTCCACAGCTCAACCACTTTTTTAAAGTTGGGGTTCTTTTTGAGAAGGTTGGTCTGCGTGAGCGGAGGACGAACCTCAGGCTCTTTTGAGATTTCCTTAATCAACTGAGTGTTTAAAAACTCATTAAGGGTTGTTCTGATTCTTCTGATTCGGTCAAAGTCCGAAAGCTGAGAAACATCAAGAACATCAAGGTCATCTGCAAGAGTTTCGTGAGATTCATTTATATAGTTAAAATCAATGTGACGAACCATAGAAATTTTATTATAGCTGTCGTTCGGCACATCTTTCATTTTTGAATATTTATCGTCAACAAAATGAAGCGCTTTGCGAATCAGCGTCATAAGCACACGGTTTTCATAAATAGCAAAGCTTTCTTCACGCTCAATTGTGAGGATTTTGTTAGGCGTTACCATATCACCCTCAACCTTGGCAATAAAGTTAGTGTGCTGCGAAAGGTGCTTAACCGACTCGGGGCCAATCTTTTTTGCAAGCTCAACTCTAACAAGATTGTCAACCTGCTTAATAAAACGGCGCTGTTCGTCTATTGCTTTCTGAATGTACGGAAGTGTTTCCTCAATGGCAACAACCCACTCCATATCAATTACCTTTTCGTTGGTCTTACCGTCGAGCTTATCCTCGCCCTTATCGCCGTCCTTAAGGCCTTCTGTTATGTAATTGTAAGTAAAATCATTTTTCAGAATGTCCTGCATATACATATATGCTCTGAAATATTTACCAAAATCAGCCATTGATTTTTCTCCAATCAGATAGTTTTACCGCTAAAGGAACAAAGTCCTTTCACCAAGCAAAGGGCGAACAGAGTTCGCCCTGAATTGCTAAAATTATACAAGCTTCTTGAGCATACGGAGATAATCCTTGCTCTCAGTCATATTTTCTTCGCCGAAAAGCTCGTCAATATACGCACAAAGGCCATCTATTTCATCACGAATGTATGAAAGATTGAGCGACTCAAATTTTCTAAATACCTTGCGGGCAAGAACATAGTCAAGACCGTCAAGCTCTGTACCGCCTGTTCCGACATAAGCAGGAACAAAGTCACGGAGCTGTTTTACAATACGGTTACCAAAAGCTATGCGGAAATGCTCAATAACATAATCGTCAAGGAGAGCAATCTTTTTGAGGTTCTCTTCCGAAACAACAAATTGAACCTTAGCGGCATTGAGGATGTACTCAAAATGTTTGTATGAAATGTATACAGAGTCTGTGAGAGGTGCGTCAAAAGCAACACCCTTTTTGTCGATGTTAATCGGCATAGCACGGTCATAAACCTTATCTGTGATAGCAAATGTCGAGTCATCGTTATTCGCAGTACCGATGTACCACATATTCGGCGGAATTTTGAGCTGACCGTTCACGATATGCTTCGGGTCAGACGGCCAAGAGTTCGGGATGATATCAACAACCCACTCATCTCTTGACGGCATTTCAAGAATTGAAAGCATTTCTGCAAAGTAATACTCAACTCTTGCGATGTTCATTTCATCAAGAATTACGGCGTAGATGTTATCATTGTAGGAAGCTTCGTACATTGCACGGAGAAGCTCGGTTTCGTTAAACTTCTTTGTAAATTCGTTGAAGTAACCGAAAAGCTCTGTTCTGTCGCGCCATGACGGCTGAACGGAAGCAACGATTGAAGGATTGTTTACAAACTTACCAAAGGCGTAAGCAAGTGAAGTTTTACCTGTACCTGAAATACCCTGAAGGATAATAAGTCTGGTAGAAGCAAACGCAGCAACAAAAAGTCTGATAAGCTTAATATCGTAGTAAAGACCAAGCTGTGAACAAGCAAAGAGTCTGAAACGCTCACAGAACTCGGGAAGTGTGATATCGTTGTCATAAACCGGCGGAACATAATCTGCCCAAAGCTGGTCGATTTCCGTAAGCTTGTAGAAACGGCTTTCGCCTGTGTCCTCTTCTTCGCCGTTGTTGAGCGACTCGATTTCTTCGCCTGTAAGCTCTGAAATCTCGTTGGGGTTAAGACCAATCTGTGAAACCTTCATAGAGAGAATCTTATCCTTTTCAAGGTTGAGTCTCATAACCTCTTTGTTGAGTGCCTGAACCTCTTTAACAAGAGAATCTGTATCTTTTCTTCTTCTGTGCGAACGAATAAACTTTTTTACAGCGACGACAATAAGCCATACGCAAAGTGCAAGCACAGCAACCAGAAGCACAATGGCAATAATTGCAATTACCCATGCGAGGCCGCCAAGCTCCGTGGTATAGGCATTAATAATGTTTACATAAGCGGAAAAATCAAAGGCATTGCCTACTCCGCCAAATAACCCGGTGATTATTGACCATAATGAGCCAAAAAACTGACCGAGAAATTCAAAAAGAAATTTAAATACTGTATCCACGGTACTTCGTCTCCTTAAAAAAATCTACTCTCATCTTCTTTAGGCGAAATTTTATCGCCTTATGTTGCGGCAATCAGCGACTGCCGTTCGTTTCCGACGGAAACGGTTTTGTGTTAATCTGTTGTTTTTGTATTATCAGAAAATCCGTATTTCAGATGAAAAACACGGTTCACCGCTGCAAATTAACTGATAATTTCTGTTGTGTTTTTACTGTGAGCTGTAACTGTATTTCTTTCTCAGCTCTGAGACTGAGAAAGAAATATACCGTTACGATAAACGCTACTAGTGCGTTAGGGACAAATTTGTCATAACTTAATCGGAATTTTCAGCGGAGCTGTTGCCGTCAGCAGGTGTTTGTACTTCAGGCTCATTTTCCGCCTTGTCCTGATTTTCTCCGACGGAGGCAAGATATTCCTCAATAGCTCTCTTTTTCTGTTCTTCGGTAAGCTCTGCGGAATCAACCGCAAGCTTTGCCTCTTCGAGCGTTTTTTCCTTATTGTAGGCAAGGAGGTTGAGAACAACTCGGATTGCTTCATAAACAAAGAAAATAATCATCGGAAGCAGAACGCAGAGGAAAAATCCAAGCTGAGTTCTGATAAAGCTTAAAAAGTTACCCACGCCGCCAATCTTCGTACCTGTGTATTTGGCGACAATAGTTGAAGAAGTTTGAAGTTCTTCATCGGGCTCAGGGTTAGTTTTCTTATTGTCACCCTGTGTTCTGTAGTAGGTAATGTTGTCATCCTTAACAACCTCAACAATTCGGTGAGTATTGAGTTCGGAATTACCGTTGATATCCTTATAGAAAGTAACAATATCGCCTTTCTTATATTCATATGAGGGATCATTTGTAACCTCACTGAAAATTAAATCTCCGGGGTTAATTGTATCTTCCATTGAACCTGTCAGAACGCTGAGGGGTGCAATGCCGAAAATATTGGGAACCCCTGATGATTTGGAAGTTAGTGACAATGTAACGATTAAAACCGACACCGCCAGAATCAAAATCACAATAATGTCAATTATTATGTTTACTATTCTTTTTACAACTTTTTTCATAAGGGGTCTCCAATCAAGATAAGTGTATAAGCGTCTGGACATAATTTCATCTGAATTCTACTTCAAATTCATTACGTGTTTTTCCTTACCAAAAAGCGGTTAGTTCGAAACTGCTAGTTTGGCAGAATAATTTCAATTACAAGGAAAATCACGGAGTTGGTGTTGCCTGAGTACCGCTTATAGTAAATGTAATGTTTGGAAGTGAATTACCAGCGTTAGCGTTTGTACACTCCGTGTCCTGTCCTTCAAACCAAACAAAAATCTCATAATTTGCTTCGTTCCGATTTTCACCTGTAGTTACAAAATCAGCACCCTTAGCAGCTAATTTACCAACTTCTACCGAGAATTTATTATTATTCGGGGTAATTTCAACTACTTCTGTGGAAGCCTTTCCGTTGACAGCGTTGTATGCTACACCATCTTTATCAAACACAGACGTTGTAAAGTCGCCCAATCCGGTGGTTGCACTAGATGCGTCGTGTTTGTCTTTAGGAACAACAGCTACTCTAACATAGTTTGCACCTTCTGTTGTAGCTGTTTCGCCAATGGTGAAATCTATTTTAACATTATCAACAGCCGCACCGCCGTAATTTCTAATATTCAGCTCGTTAGCGTAAACGTAGTTGTTCTCTGCGGTTACATTAGGAATAGGAGTGAAGGTGTCGGTTGATTTAATGCCGAATGCGTTGGATTTTTCCGCTGTACCAGAGTACCAAGCGGTACCGTTGGCTGATGAAGCAGGCTTAAAGACCTGATTACTATAATCATATTGCAAGTCATTAGTAAAGGTATACTTTGAACTTGCTACCTTAAGATCAGAAGCCTGTACTGTTTTTACGTTGATACCTGAAGCGGTTGTTGATGTGTTGTTTGTAAACCATGCAAATGTTGCTGTGCCGAGTGCGAGCATTGCTACGAGAAGCATTGCTACGGAAGAGATTAATAATCTCTTTCTTGATGTTGTTTTCATAGAGATAATCCTCCTAAATAAAATAATTTTTGTCCCTAAAACACCATAGGGATTTTTTGCTATATCAGTGCCGAGGCACATAATACCAAGTTGATGTAATACTGTACCGAAAATTACGGTTTTGCTGTGGATTCTTCATCGTCACGAACCGAGAACAGCATTCTCATTCTTACATGACCGTTACGGATATCGTCGATACATTCGGGGTCGTTACCCTCAATCCAGATTACGATTGTGTATTTATCAATATCGCCAACCTTGAATTTTTCGGTTGATGTTTTATAAACTTCCTTATCGCTTACAAACTTTGTGCAATCGGTTTCGGCTTTGCTTCTGTCTTTGTACTGACCTTTGCCGTAAATTGAGCTCTTGCCGTTTTTGTAAATCATAACTCGGGTTGCTTCATCTGCCGACTTAGCCGCACCTGTGATTTCAAGCACAGCGTCATAGTCAAGCTCGACCTGTCCGTTATTTTTACAATAGAATGTATAAGCAACATAGTTTTTGCCGTTGTGCGCACCGTCCTTGCTTGTGTCAAGGTCAACAGGAAGCCATGAATATGTAATGTTTGTAACATCCTTAACCTGCTCCGCAGTAAGTGAAGCACACTGAGTTTTGAAGTCAGCGTCTTCGCTAAGCACGATACCTTTTTTTACGGCAGGAGAATCAATGCTGATAATCAAGTCGCCCCATTGCGTTACAAGCGTTGAAACAATGAACAGAATAAGAAGAATGATTATGCAGACCGAAAGGATAATACTCAAAAGCCGTCTGCGCTTTTTGTATTTTACAATCTCGATTGAATCATTTTTTACATGAAAATGTTCAATCTCGGAATCTGCCATTTTCTTATCATTTAAGCGACTTAACTCCTCGGGAGTAATCGGTTGTTCAATTTTTGGTTTCTTTTTTCCGAACAAGTTTTTCTCTCCCCTCAAAAGTTAAATCCGTTTGGTTGTTGTTAATTAAGATATTGGTTTATTGTCCTTATCGCATCCGACAAAGCCAAGCTGTACAGAAAGCTGTGCATCCTGAACATCGTCATCACACTCGGGGTCGTTACCCTCAATCCAAAGGCGAACTGTTACCTTAACAGGTTCGAGCTGATTAAGATGGAAAAGTCTTGTGTTGTTTGAGTAAACCATTGAACCTGACGGCAAATCAAAGGTTGTCTGTCCGTTTACGGGAGTGCTTCTGTTCGGCTCATAAATTGTTGTGCCGTTGCCTGCTCCCTCGGCTGTGAAATCAACTCTCGCACAATTTACTACATCAGCCTTTGCACCGGTTGATTCTGTCGATACCTTTGTACCGTCATCAGCGCCTGCTTTTGTGCTTTCGGTTGTGAGGTGAACCCACATTTCCTCGGTTGCGATGAAGTAACATTCAAACTCAAGGTAGCTGTGCTTGTTAGGCTCTCTGACTGTGCCGCGCTGATTGGTGAACTCTGTACCCTCTCTTGTTGTGACAGGATCAAGCACCGTATCTTCAAGGCTTGAACCGTGCTTTTTAAGGTAATCGTCAATCATTTCATTTGTGATTACCTTGCCGTATTTTTCAAGGTCTTTGCCGTGGTTTTCCATACTTACTTTGAGCTGAGCGGCAAGGCTGATATTGAGGTCAAGCTTGTCAACGCCCGCGAAAGTGTTTACTGAGAACCACGCAACCGTTGCTGTTGTCATTGAAAGAAGGGTTATGATTGCAACAAAAACAATCAGCCTTTTTCTCTTTTTAAATGGAACTTTGTCGCTGACCATCTTATCAATAATCCTGTTAAAAAGGCCCACAAAAACCCTCTCCTCTTAAAAAATAATGCACTAAAACGGCACACCTCTGTACAAAATATAATAATATTCTATACCTTCAACGCACATTTTGCAATATTTATTTGTCCTCTGTCATTTTTTTTGGATGAATTCACAAGATTTTCACATTACATTTGTGCATTCCTCTAAACTTTTCTTTTTCGATTATATTTTAACGGACTTAATCTGCTTGTCTTTTATTCATATTCTAACCTTTAAAATGATATAAAAAAACAAAAAATCCCCTTTAATTAAGGGGATTTTAGGTTTACAATAATAACAAACGACATTTAATAGATTTTGAGGCAAAAGTTACAACCGTGTAACTTATTTTGTTATATTGCTGTTTTAAATTATTTAATTTTGTTTTCTCACTATTTTGTACTCATCATAAAGTTGAAAGTAATGACAGGTGTCTGTGCTTCGGGTTAAAAACCTTGCCATTTCGTCCTCGTCAAGGTTGATATTGCAATAATCACCGAATTCGTCATCACTGACAAAGTTTGCACAAAACTCGCATTGGTCAGCCATTCTGCTCACCGTCCTTTTTGAGAAACTCATATTTATTGTAGGTGAACGGAACATAATTCTCGAGCTGATTGAAAACCTCTTCTTCGGTATCGGCAATCGTGTAGAGTCTGTTACAGGCATTGGTCATAAACTTTTCACTTACGGCATTGTCAAGCATTGCAAGCATTGAGTTATAGTAGCCTTTTACATTATATATAATGATAGGCTTTGTGTGTCTGTTAAGCTGCTTTAGTGTGAGAACCTCAAAAAATTCTTCAAAAGTACCCATACCGCCGGCACAAATTACAAAAGCGTCCGCTTTATCTTCCATAATACCTTTGCGTTCACGCATTGTATCTGTTACAATAAGTTCGGAGCATTTGTCAAAAACAACACCCACATCAATAAAAAAATCGGGTGTAACTCCGATTGTGTGGCCACCTGCGCTGTATGCGCCTCGGGCAGATGCGCCCATAACACCGTATTTTCCCGCACCGAAAACAAGGTTGTAGCCCTTTTCGGCAATCTTTTTGCCGAGATGCTCGGCAGATTCGAGATAGATTTTGTCAATTTGCTCACTTGATGAGCCAAAAACGCATATATTCATACCTATTTATCCTTTCGCATTTGCGTTGTATTTTTTCTGATTTTATTCAAAACAACCGTCGGTTATCTGAACTTAGTTTGAAGATTGCGACAGATTGCAACCATCCGCAATTAGATTATACATCTCAAATACACGGCGGTCAAGCAGTCAGAACAACGGCAATGCACAATTTACACAGAATTTATTTTTTCAAAACATTTAAAACATAAAAACTTATATAATCATTTTATTCAACGGAGATTACATTATGTCTGCTACTTCTTCAAAACTCAAAAATCCGAACGATTCAGTTATGAATCAGCGCGTAATCAAGCTTGCGTGGCCGATATTTTTACAGCTGTTGCTCGGCATCTCACTCGGCTATGTTGACACGATTATGCTCTCAAACTACAACGAAACCGCCGTTGGTGCAATCGGCAACGCAAACCAGATTCTCGGTTTTCTGACTCTTGCCTTTAACATTATATCAAGCGCAACGGGCATAATCGTCAGCCAGTACCTTGGGGCAGGTAAAAAAGAAAAGATGAATATGATTTACACGGTTGCGTTGTCATTCAACCTTGTGCTGAGTATTGTAATCAGCTTTGTTGTATTCATATTCAGCCGAAATCTGCTTGAGGCAATGCAGGTGCCTGCGGCAATGCTTGACGAATCGGATATGTATATGCGAATAGTCGGCGGTACAATCTTTACTCAGGCGCTTATTAATGCTTTTAACTCAATTTTTGCAAGCAACGGCAAAACCGTTTTCGGTATGATTATCGGTCTTGGAATGAACATTATCAATATCTGCGGAAATGCTCTTTTGCTCTACGGACCGCTTCAGGTTCTCGGACTCGGTGCGTCGGGTGCGGCTGTTTCCACATGCGGAAGCAGAGTTATTGCGGTAATTGCATCTGTTATATACTTCTACACGGTTATCAAAGGCAAGTTCAGCCTTAAATATCTTCGCCCGTTTCCGTATGATGTTCTCAAAAGCCTTCTTAAACTCGGCATTCCGACAGCAGGCGAGAACATTTCCTACGACTGTTCACAGCTGTTTTTACAGGCATTCATCAACACAATGGGTATCGTTGCAATCAACGCAAAAATCTACGCCAACATGCTTTCAATGTTCACATATATGATTGCTCTTGCCGCTGCAAATGCAACGCAGATTATTGTCGGTCACAGCGTAGGCGCTCACGATTACGATTTTGCATACCGCAGAGTTCTGAAAACTTTGCGTTTTGGTATGATAATTTCAATCTCGGTTGCAATTGTAAACTGGTTGATTTCGCCGTTTACGCTCGGACTTTTCACAGGCGATAAGGCTGTTATCGCACTCGGTTCATCGGTTATGTTCATTGCGATTATTCTTGAATTCGGCAGAACAACAAACCTTGTTATAATCAACAGTATGAAAGCCGCCGGCGATGTTAAATTCCCGACTGCACTCGCAATTTTTTCAATGTGGCTTTTGAGTGTCGGACTCGGCTGGCTGCTCGGAATTTATTTCGGAATGGGACTTACCGGAATTTGGATTGCCATGGCTGCCGATGAAATTTTCAGAGGCATCGTTGTGTTTATCCGCTGGATAAAGGGCGGTTGGAGAGGCAAAAGGGTTGTGCTTGAAGATAAGACAAGTCCAACCGAAACGGCAGAAGTTACGGCTTAATCCGACAAAGGAATATGATACCATAAAATAAAGGAGATCAAAACTATGAATTTTGCGGAATACAATGTTAAGGACGCAAACCTTGAAGAAGTTTTGCTTGCACTCAAGTCGCTTAATACGGTTGAGGCTGTCGCACTCGGCGGTTCTCGTTCAACAGGTGCAAGTGATGAAAATTCGGACTACGATATTTATGTTTACTGTGCTGAAATTCCGACAGCCGAAACAAGAGAAAATCTCCTCGAAAAATACTGTTCGATTGCAGAATTCGGCAATCATTATTGGGAGAGCGAGGACAACACGGTTATGAATAACGGTATTCCCGTTGACATAATCTACCGTGAAGTTGACAGGTTCGGTCGGTATATTGATACGGTAATCAAGGGTGGCAAGGCTTTTAACGGCTATACAACCGCATTTTGGCACAATATCAAGAACAGCAAGGTTCTTTTTGACAAGACAGGCACTTTCACAAAATTCAGAAATATGGCGCAGATTGATTTTCCTGAAAATCTCCGCAGTGCAATTATCAAAAACAACCGCAACCTTTTGAACGGAAAGCTTCCGTCATATGACAGGCAGATTAAAAAGGCTCAGGAGCGTGGCGATATCGTCAGTGTCAATCACAGAATCACCGCTTTTCTCGAAAGCTATTTTGATGTTATCTTCGCACTCAACCGTCAGACACACCCCGGTGAAAAAAGACAGGTTCAGCTCTGCAAAAAGTATTGCACCCTCTTGCCAAAGGATTTTGAAGAAAACATAAACGCTCTTATGAAGTCAATCTCAGACGGCGGTTCATACAAAATCGTCACAGCGATGGTCAATAACCTTGATGAAATCCTTAACGATGAATTTAAATAAAAAAAGCGGTGTCGGAAAGTTCCGTCACCGCTCAACATTTTCAGCCATATAAAATTCAAATGAAATGTTGACATTGCTTTTTGCATAATATATAATAAGAACACAAGGAAAACCGTTAAAAGCGGTTAGTCCCAAGGTTTTAAAACGAATATAAAATAATCGTCCGATATTTGAGGCTGTCGGGCGATTATTTTTTTATGCTATTGATGACTTCTGCGAGTGCTATAAGTAAAATTATCAGCAAAACCGATTCAGTCATGCATATCACCCCCTTTCGGGAGTGCTAACCGCCTTAAACTTCCTTGTATTCTCGTATCATATTGTATCAAGCTGGAATTGCGATGTCAACCATAGATAAATACTACGCTTACTTCAGACTCCGTATCTATACATCTCATCAAAAATTTCTTTTGCCGTAACCGCATTGTCGGTTATGGCATTTTTTAATTCAGTGATATTGTCAAACTTTTTTTCGGGACGAATGAAATCAAGCAGACGGACATCGGCTGTCTGACCGTATATTTCACCGCCGTGAAAGTCAGGCATCCATGTTTCGCTCAAAAGCTTTGTTCCGCCGACTGTCGGCTTTACACCGATATTAGTCACACCGCAATAGACCTTTCCGTTTTCAAGCGTAACGGCAGACGCATAAACACCGTATTTCGGCACGGCAAGATTTTCGGGAAGTTTCTGATTGATTGTCGGAGTACCGAGTTCTCTGCCAAGTCTTTTTCCGTGAGTGATCACGGCAGAAAAGCCAAAATACGAACACAAAAGCTTGTTTGCACGGCGAATGCTTCCCTCACTTACGAGCAGACGGATAAGTGTTGACGAAACAACATCGCCATCGTCACGCTCAGGCTCAATCACTTTAAGCTTTGTACCGTTCTCGTCACAAAGCTTTTTGAGCAACTCGGTATTGCCTTCTCCGTTTTTTCCGAAACGATAGTTAAAACCGCAGACAACAAATTTTGCGTTGAGGTTGCCGAATAATTTTCTCGACAAAGTCCTTTGCAGACATATTCATCAGCTTTTTAAAGTCGGGACTGAAAGTATGTTCAATACCCAAGCTTTCAAGTGTTTTCAGCTTATCTTCCGTTGTCATAAGCGCACCCTTAGAAGATTTTCCGAGAACCTCCTTCGGGCTTTGAGCAAATGTAAAGCACACGGGCAAAAGTCCGTTTTTCTTCTGCTCAACAGCCGAGAGAATAACCCTTCGGTGTCCCTTGTGAAGTCCGTCAAAAAATCCGAGAGCAACGGCAGTATTCAATTTTTCGTGTTCTGAAACAGTAAAATTCTGCATATATATTTCCTATGATTAAATTAAATTTTACCGCTTTTCAAAAGTGCGGCAGTCTTTAAAACGGCAATCTGTGTTTTGGAGTCGGGAATCATATTGTTAAGCACCATTTCAACGGCTTTGTTGAGGGAGATTTTTTCAACATTCAAAAACTCCCCCTCGTCAAGCTTTTGCTCACCCTGTGACTTTACCCGACAGGCATAAAGAT